>Ga0081474_119027_pt1 | contig 92446 bp, 108 predicted proteins | sample OneHunmetagenome_2_FD_70978 | JGI IMG/M metagenome (GOLD analysis project Ga0081474, IMG submission 70978) | Ferrous microbial mat communities from One Hundred Spring Plain, Yellowstone National Park, USA v2 (version 2) | ecosystem: Environmental > Aquatic > Non-marine Saline and Alkaline >... | reverse complement strand
GTACGTCAAAGCGGGAGAGGTTGCGATCAACGAAACTCCCGCAAACAGCTTTGGTTACCTCGGCTTTAACGTTCACGTGTATCCGTTCTCAAACGTGCACTTTAGGCGCGCAATTCAGCACCTTACAAACTACCAAGCGATCGCTTCCGTTTTGTACAACGGAATTCTGGGTATTGCTTCACCTTACTACTACTTACCACAGGTTTACGGTCAGTACTTCTCTCCTCAAGAGCAACAGGCTTACCAAAAGTACGGCGCATACAACACAACCGCCGCGATACAGGAGTTAGAGCTTGCTGGTCTTGTGGACCATCCGGCTCAGGGCTACTGGACTTTTTCAAACGGAACAAGAGTTCCCACGTTCACAATTTACACTTCAAGCGGTACAAACGTGCAACTACGTGAGCAGGTTCTTTCGGTTATAACAAACGCTGCGGCGTCGATCAACCTGAGCATACAAATCGTTCCTGTGAACTTTAACACCTTTGTGGACACCTTATTGCCAACGGGTAACTACGAAATGTACAACATCGGTTGGATACTTGGTGCGCCTGTAAACCCAAGCTGGGTTTACTACATTTTTGGTCCCTATCCTCTTAACACGTACTACCAAGACTACACGAACAAAACTGTTTGGGATCTTTCAACTAAGCTTTTGACGCAAGCCGCAACCTACCAAGAAGCAACGCAGCTTGCCCAGCAAATTGGCACAATATTACAAGAAGACCTTCCTTACGTAATACTAGATTGGGGTGTCAACCTAATTCCTGTGAGAGTTGACATGTGGAAGGGTTACATCAGCGAGCCACCATACGGCCAGCTTTTCCCGGCAAACATTCACCCAGTCAACACGACGTTTGGAACGCTTTACAGGTTTGGTCAACCCCAAGCACCAGACACTCTTAACCTGTACATCGCAACTACTCTGTACGACTTTCAGATACTTGGTAACGAGTACACGACGCCTTTACAAGTTTCCCTGAACAACCCGGTTCAGCTCTTCCCCTACGCGGCTTACAACTACACTGTGAGCGCGGGCGCGGGTGTCACGCCAAACGGTCACCCGTACAACGGAACGGTTGTCACGATGAACTTCTTGCCAAACCAGGTGTGGTGGGACGGTGTACCTGTGACCGCGCTCGACTACAACTTTAGCCTCTGGTGGCTTGACCTTGGTGGGTTCTCATCCGACCCGTACAACCCATCGGTTCAAACGATAGAAATAGACCCTGGTGTCATAGTGAACTACACCGCGGAGTCTCAAAATCCAGGTCTTGAGTGGTTTGGCGCAGCAACTGGGCTTGTCGCAACTTACGTACCACCGAACGATCCTTACCAAATTACGATTTACTTTAACACAACTTCAGTTTTCAATATTCTAAACATTTATGGTGTGCCAATTCTACCAGAACACATTTTGGGTAAGGTGCAACCCGCAAGCTTTGCTTCAGAGTCTGCGTCTCAGTACCTTCCACAAGAGCTGTTCTCAGGTCCGTACGTGTTTGGCGCTTGGAGCTCTTCACAAAATTACGCCCAGCTTTACTACTTCCCGTCTTACTTCCTAGCAAACCCGTACACCTACTGGATTAGCGCAAGCCAAGGAACAAGCGCGCAGTTCAGGTTTAACGCAGAGGTTTTCAACCCGAGCGCGTTCAGTTCAACCTCTGGTGGCTACTTCGGTTCGATGAGCGCTGTGACCACTGCCACTGGAACGCTTTACGTGCTAAACAGCCAAACACTTTCGCAAGTCGCAAGCTACCCGCTCACCTCACTCAACAGACTTGTCACGCTATTGTTTTTGGCAATTGTTTCTTTCTTTCTTTTCGAAGTGATACCTCAGCTTTTGGGTTTTAATGTGGCTTTTCTTTTCGCTGGGATTACACAGCTTAGCCCAAAACAAGCACAGGCGCAACTTCTACTTGTGGACACAATTGCCAAGGCCTACGGACTGTACGACCCTTTACCTTTAAGAATTTACCACTTTCTTTTTAACATGTTCACTTTCAACTTTGGGTACAGCCCAACCTTTAAAGAACCAGTTCTCAAAGTGGTTTCGCAGTACCTTCCAAACTCCCTGATTCTCTCTGGTGTGTCTCTTATCACAACAAGCGTTCTTAGCATCGTTTTTGGCGTTTACGCCGCAAAATCTTTTATAAACTCAAAGCGAAAGATAGGCGACAAAACGGTTTCGATTTTCTCAATTGGAACTTATTTCTTACCAGTGATTTGGATCGGTCCGATCCTTTACTTTGTGCTTGCCGACCAAGCAAGGATTTTTCCGATTAATCTAGCTTTTGCGCTGAACTGTGGTGGTGTGTGCCACCCCACTGGTTTGGAGTACTACTTGAGGTACCTTTGGGCTGCGACTTTGCCTATAATCGTTCTTACGATTTTGGGTTTCGGGCACAGGCAGCAACTACTGAGAAACAACATCATCGAAGAGTACAACTCGTCAAGCTATGCGATTTACGCAAGGGCGCGCGGAATACCCTCGAGACAAATCTTTTACAAGCACGCCTTTCGAAACGCGCTTCTTCCTTGGGTGACCCAAGTTGGGTTGGACGTTGCGTTTTTGATTTACGGGCTTTTCTTTGTTGAAGTGATCTTTCAGTTTCCAGGTATCGGCTATGCGAGCGTTTTGGCCGCTACCACGCTTGACATACCGTTTCTCATATCCACGACTTTTCTTTTTGGGCTGTACACTCTTCTTGTGCTTTTTGTGTTGGACTTTGTTTATGCGATGCTAGACCCAAGAATCAGGCTTGGTGAGTAGCTTGAGCTTTGTGAAAAGCGTGTTAAGAAGGCGTGACGCTATAGTCGGTCTTGCGATAATCCTTTTTTTCGCATTGATCGCGCTTCTTGCTCCCCTCATCGCACCCTTTAGCAACGCGTACAACCCGAAGGCTTACTTTGTGGCATCTCCCGACTCCCCTCCCGCTTGGGCGCGAATATTCCCTCCTTATTCCTCTCTTCCTCCCAACATCATCCTTCCTCCTACACCGTCGTATCAGCTTTTTAAGGTGCCAAGCGCGATCCAGTACTGGCAGGTGCTCGACCCCGTTAACTCCCCCGTGATCAAGTACTCTCAAAGCGGCCCTGTTGGAGTTTTACCTCCTATAAGCGGAGCTTTTGTGTCTTACGACCCAACATCTGGTAGCGAGCTTGTGAACCTTACAGGAGACTCCACGACCCCTGTTCCGCTTTACCTTTACCACGAGTTTGGATATAACTATCAACCGCCGGATTACTTTTACGCTCAGCTACTTGTTAAGCCAATAACGGTTCAGGGCGCGTCTCTTGCGATCTTTCTCTTCGTTCAAAACGAAAAGGGTGTATACCCTGTTGCGCTTTTTGCAGACAGCGGCGCGCAAACGTACTTGGAGTCTCTCCCGAACTTGGGAAGCGGTTACCTCAATTACTTTGCCACGAACACACAGTCCACTCTGAACAAGGGAGCTTGGAACTTTATTAGCGCAATAACCACCGCCTCAGCGTACATGCCGCTTGTGTACCTCAATAAAAGCGTAAACCCGCTTTTGGTGAGCCAAACGCTTTTTTCCGAAAAAGGGGAGTATAAGGTGGGCGAGCTCATATTGGTGATCCCTCACGGTAAGTATACCATCGCGCTACAGCAAACCGACTTCAAGTTTCAGATTTTCGGAAAGATTTACGGCTTACTCGGAACCGACGCAAACGGCGCCGATGTGTGGTCTGAGTTTGTCACAGGAACAAGGCTTGCGCTCGGTATCGGTTTTGGTGCAAGCGCGATCACAATGGCAATCGGCGTGCTTTTGGGGCTTGTCGCAGGCTTCTTTGGTGGTTTTGTGGATAGCGCGCTCATCTTTCTTTTTGATTTCCTTTTACTACTTCCTGGTTTGATTCTTCTAATCGATTTGGACACGATCTTTACGATAACTCACGCAGTTCCCAACAAAGCGCTACTTATAACATTGCTACTAGGTTTTTTGGGGTTTGCTGGCGTGTCAAGGATTGTGAGGTCGCAGGTGCTCAGCCTCAAAACAAGGACTTATGTGCAGGCAGCTCAGGTTATGGGCGCAAGCAACTTTTACATCGTAAGAAGCCACATACTGAAACACACCGCCGGGACGATCATCGCGCTTGTGACCTATATCGTCCCAGGGCTTGTTATCGCCGACGCAGGTCTCGACTTTTTGGGTATCGGAATAATAAACACGCCAACCTGGGGCAACATCCTCAACAACTTGCTCAACCAAGCGACCGCGTCAAACGGCTACCTTTGGTGGATATCGCTGAGCGTGGGGCTTTCGATAATCGCGTTGTCAGTAGGCTTTTACCTCTTCGGAACTGCTATACAAGAGGAGTTTTCGAGATTCTCGTAGGTGGTGCTCGTGCCCATTTTAAAAGCTGAAGGGCTTAGCGTGGACTACTTTACGCAACGCGGAAGACTTCACGCTGTAAGCGACGTTTCTTTTAGCTTGGAAGAAGGGGAAAGCCTGGGTATTGTGGGCGAGTCCGGAAGCGGAAAGACCACGCTTGCAACCGCTCTTTTAAAGCTACTTCCGATGAACGCTGAAGTGGTTTCTGGGAGAGTGGAAATACAAGGAATGGACGTGCTTTCGATGGACGAAGAATCTCTCAACAAAAGTTTGAGATGGCGCGTGGTTTCTTACGTGCCTCAGGCTTCGCAGAACGCGCTCGACCCGCTTTATCGCATCGACGACCAGTTTGTTGAGACTGTGCACGCACACGTGGACATGCCTCGTGAAGAGATTCTTCACAAGGCAACGGAGCTACTTTTGAGGGTCGGTGTGGAACCTTCCAAACTCAGGTCTTACCCTTGGGAGCTATCGGGCGGTCAAAAGCAAAGGGTGATGATCGCGCTTTCTTTGATCCTTAAACCCAAAATCGTGATTCTGGATGAGCCAACGACCGCGCTTGACACGATTATTCAGGCTCAGATCCTTGAACTCTTTAGAGAGCTCAAAGAGTACGAAAGGCTCACCGCGATTTTTATTTCGCACGACATTTCGGTGATTTCGAATGTGGCAAACAGGGTTGGCGTGATGTACGCGGGTAGGTTGGTGGAGCTAGGCTCGGCGGAGAGCGTTTTTTACACACCATTACACCCTTACACTCAAGGTCTTTTGAAGTCCGTTCCCGACTTAAGGTCTGACACGCCTTATAGCTATATACCAGGTAGTCCCCCAGACTTGGTTTCGCCTCCTTCTGGTTGTCCGTTCCACCCACGCTGTCCGCTTGCGATGGAAATTTGCAAAAAAATAAACCCCGCACTTGAGGTGTATGACGGAGAACACTTGGTCGCGTGCCATGCGGTGAAGAGGTGAGAGGTTTGACGCTTGAAGCGACCGAGTTATGGAAAGAGCGCGCACTCATCTCAACAGAAGAGCTACGAGTTTACTTTAAGGTAAAGGGCGCAAACAGGCCGCTCAAAGCGGTGGACGGTGTGAGCGTTTCCGTGGAAAAGGGTAAAACTTTGGGTATTGTGGGCGAGTCCGGAAGTGGAAAAACCACGCTCGCAAAGGCGATTGTAAAGCTTGTAAAACCAACAGCGGGTCGAATTTACTTTGAAGGCAAAGATATCTACAAGCTTTCAAAGAGCGAAGAAAAGCAGTTTAGAAGGCGCGTTCAAATGGTGTTTCAGGATCCTTTCGATGCGATCGACCCGATTTACAGCGTGTACGACGCGGTTTCGGAAGGTGCGAAGATCTTAGGGCTTACTCGCTCAAAGTCGGAGCTTGACGAAATCGTTTTCCGAGCGCTCGAGCAAGTGAGGCTAACACCAGCACAGGACTACGCCCAAAGAAGGGTCACAAGCCTTTCGGGAGGCCAAAGGCAGCGCGTTGCGATAGCAAGGGTTCTTGCGATAAACCCCGATGCGCTGATTTTGGACGAGCCGGTTTCGATGCTCGACGCTTCCGTAAGAGGCGAAATCATGAAGATCATGGGAGACCTGAAAATCCAAGGGAAAACGTTTGTGATGATAACGCACGACATCGCAACTCTCAAGTTCTTTGCTGACGAGGTGGTGGTGATGTACTTGGGACGAGTGATGGAAGTCGCAAACTCTAAAGAGATCACAAGAAATCCTCTGCACCCGTACACACAGGCGCTCGTCGCCGCAGTGCCCGTGCCAGACCCGCGCTACAAGGTGAAAAGCTTGGCAAAAGGAGAAATTCCGAGCGCGCTCAACCCACCAGCTGGTTGCCCGTTTCACCCTCGCTGTCCTCTTGCTCAAGAAATATGTAGGACACAAGTGCCAGAACTCAGGCGCGTTGCGCCGGGGAGGCTTGCCGCTTGTCACTTCGTGTAGCGCTTGTTTTGTGTTTTTTGCTCGTGCTTCAAGTTGTGCAAGCTTTACCCCAAGGTTCTGTTCAAAGCGCAAGCTTTTCTGAAAGCCTTCCGTGGTTTGCGAAAAAGGGCGTGAGCTTTGAGTACTCGATCAGTGGCTCATACTACGTTGTGAACCAGCTTGTGAACTACACGGGTTACGTGGAAATCAAAGTTGTCTCGGTGAATCCAAATCTCTCCTTAACAGTGCTTTCCAACACAAGCGTTTCCAATCCGTTTGTTTCGCAAGGCGTTCACGTGGACGATTCGTTCTTTCCCGCAATCCTTTTGGTTTTGCCAGAGCAGATGGTGATTCCGCGCTCGTTCAGTGTGGTGACACGTAGCTATGCGGTTTTCTTTGATTACCTTGGGAATTTTTCGGGCGACTACGAATACAAGATCACAGAAAGCGTTGGTGGAATAGGCGCCTCTCCAATAACAAAAATCGCGGTGGTCGACCCCAAAAACGGCGTTTTTCTGAGTTATAAAGTTGAAAACAGCTACACAAAGGCGTACTTTGCGATGAAATTGCTTTCTTACAACGCCTCAGCCTCAACGCAAAAAGTGAGCGTAAACGCACCAGTTTTCGCAAGACCTGGTAGCACGCTCGTTTACACCACAGCGGGTTCGATCGCGGAAACGCTGAACTACACCACGCTCTTTTGCGAACCCGACGGCCTGTTTTACTTCGAAAAGAGTAACGTGATACAGGGAAAGCTTCAGGGTCCTGCGTTCTTTCTGGACAACTACACACAACCCGCGTTTTATCCAGCGGTTTCAAGCTTTTCTCAAGACGTGAACTTCGGGGTTTCGATTGGTTCTATCGGAACTGCGACGCTGAGCTACTTGGGTGAAACGAGCGTTCAGACGGTTTACGGCAAGGTGGACGCTTACGCGTACGCAAACCGCACGATTGGCTTTGAAGCCTACCTTAATCCGCAAACGGGTGTAGCGGTTTATATCGAGCTACCGGGTGGAACGATCGACCTTTCCTCCTCAAACTTCGTTCCTTTGGTTTCGCCGTCTTTTTCAATCTTTCCGATTGTGCTACTCGTGTTGTTTGTTATCTTCGTTTTTCTGTTTCTTCCCTTTGTTTTTAGAAAAAGACGCTAATGCTTTTATTTGTCAAGCGAAAGTAACTTTCGGGGGCCGTCGTCTAGCTTGGTCTAGGATACCACCCTGGGGCGGTGGCGATCGCGAGTTCAAATCTCGCCGGCCCCATTAACCGTTATGGGTTTCACATGTGTTCACCAATTCAACTCTGTGCCGTGGAGCTTACAACGTTTAAGTAAAAGCTTATACAAGCCTTGCACACTATCAAAATAAAAAACCAACACCCCATTTAACCGCTCAGCATCCACTTTTTCGCGGAACACGAAGACACCTGTGTTAAAGCTTTGCGCTTCCACTACCTTCAATCTTTTACGCTGTCGCCGTCTCTGAGCTTTGGGTAGACGACGTGCCACCGCACTTACCGCTTTTAGCCTTTATCCAGATTTATCAAGTTTCAAAACAGTTTTATATTCGTATATAATCGTATAAATTATGAAAACAGTAATTGCGAAAGTGCCGGAACCTCTATATTACAAAATGAAAAGACATAAGGAGATAAACTGGAGCGAGGTGATCAGACAAGCCATCGAAAAGAAGCTCAGTGAAACAGAAAAAATAAAAACTGGTACAGAGTTGCTCGAAGAGTTAAAAGCGTACGGGATAAATGAAATGGAGCTAAAAGTTACTCCCAGCCAAGGCGAAAAGGAATTTCAGAAGAAACTAAGAAGAAAATCTACGATACAAATGCGCTGATCGACATACATAAAAGAGCAAGAAAAAATTTTTCCGGTTTTGACATCAATTCTTAATATTATTGAATACCCTCCAGCTTTGGAGTTGGGAAGCAAACTGGTGGTGATTTATCCTAGTAGCGAAGATTTTGATCTATCTATACAATTAATGTTACAGCTAAGAAAAATCGGAAAACCTGTGGGAATTGTGGACATAATTCTTGCGGCTATTGCGATTAATAGAGATTTAATAGTTGTATCGAACGATCGAGACTTTGTGACGTTAAAGCAAGTTGCACACAATCTAAAAACAGAGAACTTTAAATCGTGAATCAAAGGACGAGCGTGGCTTTTAAAGTTGAAACAACGGCTTTGCAGTTTCAAGCACGCTCTGCGAAGATCACAGAATCGCCCAAGCGCCTCTTAACCTGCCTAGCAACCTGAGTTTTTGTGGTGTGCGTGAAACCCCGAACAAAATTGTTTCATGCATAAACCGCGACCCACGCGGGTCTGCTACCTCACAACGATCCGCTACAACAACCGAGTGCTCCCGCACGGTTCAAAGTTGAATCTTTCCAACCCCTTTTCCCAATCCTCTATTTGAGAATCTGAAAGGGGTTTTAGGTGTGAGCGTCCAGACGTGTTGAACAGTTATCGACTTGGCCTCAACCCTCTTTTAGCTGAAAGCCTCGCGCTTTAGGGTGGGGAGAAGTCGGATAGTTTTCAAATTTACGTAGTGATTTTTTAGTCAAATTTCAATTCCAAAGGCGGACACAAACCTTATTGCCTTTTCTACCTCTTTCACAAACTTCTTTCCCTTTGTGGAAAGCGTGTAAAGCTTTGCTTCATCATTTTGCAAAACTTGTATAAGACCGCTTGCCAAAAGCTCTTCAAGGTACTTGCTCAATCTTTCATACGAAAGGTTTGCCTTGTACATAATGTGTGTGGGTTTTGCAGCACCGTCGAGCTCTATCGCTTTTAATATGTCAAAATAAATCCGAAGCTTACTGCGGTAGGATTTTTCGCTCTGCCCCAACGCTTTTGCTCCCTCCGCCACTAAGAAGGCTTGCCATGAACACAAAGCCCGCAAACTTTGCCGCACTAGAAAGCGTGTAAAGCAAAGCCGAAGAAGCGAGAATTGACGCGAGTGTCAGCGCTTGACCTAAAAACACGAAGCAGAAACCCGAAAGCACGTAAAGCGAAACTCTGTTTTTCGAGTGCGAGTACACTAGAATCGCCTGAAACACTATCAGTGTAAGAAGAACGAGTGAAACAAGGCCTCCCGTAAGCTGCAAAAAGAATTCTTGCCTTAAAATTTCAAGCACCCTTTGTCTTGCGCTTAGCACGAAAACTGCGGTAAGCTGAATCTTTTGAAAAGTGGTTTTCGCGTAGCCTATCGCAATCACAAGATACGAAAGAACCTGCAAAATCACGTACAAAAACGTGGAAAGCCTAGCGTACAAAAGATAGCCGTGAGCGCGTAGTAGCACGACTAAAGAAGTCGAACCCTCGATGAGCAAACCTAAACCCAAAAGCATGAACCCCATGGAAACGTAGCTCAAAACTGGGTGTGTGACAAGCTTGTTGTACCTGTACGCGTAGTAACTCACAAAAAGCGCGACCAAGCCGCTTAGCATGTTGAGTGGTGCGACGATGTAAGCGTAGCTCGCCAATGCTTTTTTTGTTTTCAAAGCTTGGCTTTAAGCGTTGTACACGATTCGTCTGTACCCCTCGTTCCACGAGTATAAAAGCGCGTTTCGGTTTTTTTCTTTTGGTGGTCAAAAGTGAACAAAAAGGTTTTACTAGGCGTTTTTGTTGTCACAGTAGCGCTTGCGGCTTTCTTGTTTCCGACAATTCTTGCGCACGCTGAAAGCTATACCGCGCAAACCGTTTCTTCAAACTCTTTTAGCGCGCAAACAATAACGCTTTCAAGCATAGCAGGTGGTTTTAAAGCAGTTGGAAGTAACGTCAATGGTAGCGCTTCGGGTTCGATAGTGCTACAGCTTTCTCACACTTACAAGAGCGGGTACACGTTTAGCGTGATTTCTTGCACGTTGAACTTAGCAGGTCAAACGCTACAGTTAACTGGTAGCGCGCAAAGCGGTCGCTACATGAGAAACCTTGTGGGTGAGCTAGAAGGTTCTGGTAGCGCGATTTTCTACGCGCACGAAGTGACAAGTGTAAACGGCGTTCGCTACTACGTTTTCCACTTTGATGTGGAGCAGGGCTCAAGCGAATACTTGGTCACACTCATTATGGGCGGCTGAAGCAATCGCTTTACTCTCTCCTGAATTTCTCCTTTTTTTACAAAGTAAAAAGAAAAAAGCGAGTTGAAGTTGTGTGGTTTTCTTTTTGTGCTCGCGCTTTCGAAATCTATTATGACAGCGCCCTTTGCTTTTTCGTAAAACACGTGGCGTAGTGGCCTAGAAAGCTCGCCGTGGTCAAGCGAGATCGAGTCGAGCGCTCTAGCTTGCTCCAAAGAGCGCTCAACACAGGTTACAAGTTCGTCGTCGCTTAGCTGTTTGTGCCTTTCGAGCGGAACGCCTTGCACAATTTCCATAACAAGAACCCTTTTTGCGTAAGCCAAGAGTTTTGGTCCAACACCCACTTGGTTTGCGAGTTTTAGCATTTGCGCTTCGTGTTCCACGTCGCTTCTTACGGAATCTCCCCTCAAAACCTTCACTGCAACGAGCTTTTGTTCGAGTTTTCCGAGAAACACGACGCTCTGCGTCCCCTTTCCCAAAACCCTGTGTCCTAATAGCGTATACTCTCCTCCTTCAATAAGCTGTACGCCAAGCTGCGCGATTTCTTGTAGCGCCTGAAAATCGGGTCCACGCGGATAACCCACGAGACTCAAAAACTCAACCATGTCGGTCGCCTGTGGTAAAACTTTGCAAACTCTTTAAACGCTTCTACGCTCTTTTTGAGCTCGGCGATTGCGTGTTCGTTCACAAAAACGCGTTTTGACTTGTAAGCGCGTCTGATGTCGGGAGCTAAATCAATCGATGAATCATTTTCCAAATACTCTAAGACGCTTGTTTTTTTCCTTTTTGTCTCTACGACCCACTTTTCGCCTTCTATCCAAGGTCCACGAATCGCTTTTTTGAAGTTCTTTTGCAAAAACCTTTTTGCGTGTTCGCGTAGGTAAACTGGCGGACCTATTCTTTTTTCGTTGGGCTCTAGCTCAATTCTTGTGAGCTCAAGCGCAACGTACGCGTGAGTGTCTTTTGCGTAAAACCAAACGCCTAGGACGCCGAAGCCAGCTTTTTCGAGGTGCTCTCCCAAACCTTTTGCTGAGCTTCTGATTTCGCTCCACGCGACCTCCTCCACAAGAGGAGAGGTTTCAAAAATGAGAAGAACAAGGTTTCTTGAATGTTTTTCGCCGTACTCGAACGCGCTAACTTCCACCTCTTTTGGATAAAAGAATGCAAGCGATGGGCGTTCGAGAAAACTTTGGCATGCGGCGATGAACTTTGCGTAGCTTTCTCTTGAAACCGCGGCGGCCGCATTTCTTGAGCTGTCCGTTGGGTCGACCACAACCAAGTGGCTCATTCCTCCTTTGTACTCTTCTTGTGTGAGTTTGACGAGCGTTGGAGGGTGCCACCTCGCGCCTTCTTCGACCACCTTTAAAAACGAGCGGTGTTTTATCGTAAGAAGTTCGCACACATAACCCGAAAAGCCCAGTGTTCGCGCCTCAGCGCCGTAAACACCAACTCCCTTCATGAATTTTTTGAGCAACCTCACCTCTGCTCTGAGCGTGTCATCAAGCTTTGAATTCACGAATTGTAGGTGAAAAGGCGTTCGGTCAACCGCTGTGAGTCCTTCGTCGGGTTTTTCCACCTTAAGAGCTGGTACCAAGTCGATCTTGATTCCGTCTTCATAAAATCTTAAGTAAGGGTGTTCGGCGTAAGCCTTTACGCCTTTTCCGTGGCTTGCGATTTCCGCAATTTTTAGCCCAAGTGTGTTCAACACCCCACGTCCCAAGTGTTTTGGAAGTAGCACAAAGATGTCAAGGTCCCCTTCACCTTTTAAAAAAGTTCCTTTGGCAAAAGAGCCCACGACAAGAGGCTCAGCCTCAACGCCAACAATTTTGCTCGCTTCTTCCACCCTTTTTTTCACTTTTTCGGCTATTTCTGAGAGTTTGTTAACCTCCTCTTTGCTTGGCGTTACTTCTTTCTTTATTCTTTCAAGAATCTCCCCGATCTCGCTCATAAGCTCTTCGCCTTTACTTCGTGTAGTGTAGTGTACACAGGGCCAGTTGGTTTTAAGTCGCTTTTTTTGAGTCTGACGTGTGTGAGCTGCACTTCACCAAACTCTTCGTCCATGTTTAGCATGAGCGTCTCACTAAGCCTTCTAGTTGGTGTTTTCACGCGCGCAAGCGTGATGTGCGGCACAAAGGGTTTTTTGTCGTACCACACAGACACCGAATCAAGAAGCAAACGCGTGTTTTTCGCAAGCTCTTCAAGTTGTTCCCTACCTCTTCTCACTTCCAAAACCACAACTCGAGGATTTCTTAATGAGGGAAAACCGCCTATTCCCCTAAGCTCCGCCTTAATAGGCTCAAACTGTAGCTCGTCAAGCGCGCGCTTGATCTTTTGTAGCTCATCCTCTTTTTGCTCTCCAAGGAAAGCGAGCGTAAAGTGAAGGTTTTGCGGTTCCACAAGTTTTAAGCCCTCCATACCACCAAAAACGCGCCTTTGAAAATTCACAAGCTTTTCGATCGTTTTAGCGTCTTCTAAGTCACAACTTACAAAAAGTCTGAGCATAAAAAATGTAACAAACCGTGAATAATAAGCTTCACAGAGCGCTACATGCGGTCTTGGACACCTAACGCTGTTTTTCAAGGCTTTCTATCATCGCTTTTACCAAACGGTCTCTTAATTCGTCAAAGCTTTGTTTTGTATAAGTGAAGTCGGATTTCAAGTCAATTAGCTTTTTGTCCAAATCGTCAATTCTTTGACTCATAATTTGATATTTGGAAGAAATATCGGCTTTCAAATCGTCCAAGCGTTTGTAAGTGTCCGCTTTTGTCTCATCAAGCTTTTTGTAAAACTCAGTCCTTAGATCGGACAAAGCTTTATCGAAATTAGCGCTCAGCGTGTTCAATCTGTTAAACACGTCTTCTCTGAAAACTTTGACATCACTTTTTACGTCATCAATCCTTTTGTTCGTGTCGTCTAACTTTGAATACAACTCACTTCTTAGGTCATCAATCCTTTTGTTCGTCTCTTCATTCTTCGATAGTAGCTCAGCTCGCAAATCATCAATCCTTTTGTTCGTCTCTTCATTCTTCGATAGTAGCTCACTTCTTAGGTCATCAATCCTTTTGTTCATCGTAGCAAAACCCTCGGCCATTTGTTTTTCGATTCTGACAAGCTCTCTTTGCACTAAACCTACCATTAAAAGACTCACTTCCGCTTGCGTTAGTCTTTCTCCCTTTGACACTTTGTCGAGCAACCTTTTCATGTACTCCTCAAGAACTTTTTCGACCAAACTCGCTGCTATTTCAAAGCCAGACAACGGATTTCACGATGTAATTATTCAAGAAAGTTTATAACCTTTTTTTATTTTTTGACGTGATGAGCCGCACTCAAATACCAGTAAGGGTGTTCACAAATCCGAGTTTTGCCGAAGTGGCAGAAGCAATAAGCAGTGCGGCTTCTAAAGGAAGAGCTATGGTGATTTTGGGTTCTTGCGAGGTAAGAGTAAGAGGAAAAACAAACGCTCAACTAGGTTCGGGGGAGCGCATAGTCATACTCAAAGAAGATGGCTCTGTTCTTGTGCACCAAGTATGGGGCAACAAACCGGTTTACCATGAACCTCCTGGCGCGCTTGTGTACGCCACCGCTGATGCAAAAAGCGTTACGCTTTTTGCAGAAAGAAGGCTTGTGGACGAAATTATGGAAGTTGTTTTTTCTACGGTTTACATGCTCGCCGAGTTGAGGTTTAAGGATGAGCCAACTAGCGAATTCGTAGGAATTGAGGCAACTATGAGGGAGGCGGTGGTTTACCTTCCAGAAATCGTCGAAAGAGGGTTAAGCGTGATTTCTCAAGATTTCTCGATAAAGTCTGGCTTTGTCGACCTTCTTGCGCTCGACAACCGCGAAAGGCTTGTAGCGATTGGTTTCAAAAGCAAAAGCGCAAAGACCGCGGATGTAAACCAGTTAATCGCATACGTTTCAAGATTAAGAGCGCTTTCGCAAAAAAGAAAAGTGAGAGGAATTCTTGTTGCACCAGGAATAAACAAGTCTGCGCGAAAGCTTTTGAACGATAGTGGGCTTGAGTTCAAAAGAGTAGACCCTGAAAGATGCGTCAAGCTCGTTGAGGAGCTAAAACCCATGCTTGAAAGAGTTCAAAAGATTGTGTCTTGATAATTTTACAAGATTTTCAACTTATTAACGCGTTATCCTTGTTCAAAAAGCGTTAAACGTTACGCGCGTTCGGTGCTTAAAGCCTATGTGTCACGATTTGGTATTCGAGCACAATGTTTGAACAAGGACAAAAAATAGTAAGGGGTGTGATTTCAAAACTGTATTCCGAAGGTTTGAACGCCGCCACAAAAAGCTTTCAAGAGCTAAAGCAAAGCTACTCCACAAACAAAGACGTACAACCGTATCTTAGCTTCGTCGAAGGAATGCTCAAGTGCTTTAAGGAGTTGGACACAAACCACGTGGTTGTAGAAGCTTCGTTAAGACAAAACGCGGAATGGGTTGAAAAGTGCATCAACTCTTTGGAAGAGGCAAAAAACGCGCTCATAATTTCTGATGAAAGTAAGTGTAGAATAGACGCTTGCGTCGAAGCCCTGAAATTTGTTCGTGACGCACTCGCGCAGGGCAAAAAACCCCTTCTTTAGGTGAAGTTTGTGGAGCGCAAGAAAAAGCAAGCGATGAGCGCGCTCGATATACTCGCATTTACGATAGAAATTCAATCGCTTCTACCCGCAAGGGTGAATGGCGTTCACGCCCCGCACGAAAGGGCTGTGGTTTTAGAGCTGTACACCTATACTAAGGGTCAAGTGAGCTTAGTTCTTGACGCATCAGGCTTTTGCTTCGTTTCACAGTCTCGTTTTAAAACGATCACAAAAACCAAAATACTTGAAGGTTGTGCTGAACTTAAAGGCGCGTGGCTTAAGCGCGTGTACCAGCTTGATTTCGACCGTGTTGCGGTTTTTGAGTTTTCGAACGAAATGTCGCTTGTGTACGAACTTCTTGCAAAGGGTAATCTCATTCTCCTTAAAAAGACACGCGTCATTTCTGCGCTGGAATACGTGAAAGTGAAGGAAAGGGCGATTCAGCCGGGTGAAGAGTACAAACCGCCTCCTGTAAGAGGCGCAAGCCTTGAGCAAGCGGTTGAGCTAAAAGGAAAAAGCGCGATTCAAGCTCTGTCGCACGCTTACAACGCTCCACTAGAACTACTCGAAGAGGCGCTGTTTAGACTTGGGATTTCTACGTCCTCTGACCCTACGTCTTTGGACACAAAGGCGGTCACGCAAGTCTGTTTGCAAATCATAGAAGAAGTGAAAAGCGCAAAGCTTGCGCCTAACTTGGTTTACGCAAAAGACGCGCCGATTGACTTTCATCCGATTGTTTTTCAAAAGGACGCGGGTTTCAGCCTAAAGTTTTGTCAAAGCTTTTCTGAAGCGATTGCGGAGTACTACGAACACGAAATGAGCGAAAAGGCGTCGCAGCAGGCGGTGAGACATCTACTCGAAAAGGTTGAAAGAACTCTTTCTTCCGCAAAAAAGAGTAGGGAGCTTTCGCAGACGTATTTTTTAAAAGCCAAGCTTTTACGAGAAGTTGCACAAAAACTCGTCACAAACCACGACTTCATGCGCATCGCTTTGCTTTCCCTTCAAGAAAAAAAGGTGGACGAAGCAGTTGGTGCTTTTAAAGCACTTGGTTTTGAGGTGGTCGAAGCAAATCCTGTTAAGCTCGTTTTTAAGGCGGATGGTGAAACGTTTGAGCTAGACCCACGCTTAAAGGTTTTCCAAAGCGCTTCTGAGTTTTTTGAAAGCGCAAAACAGCTTGAAAGAAAAGCGCAAGAAGCGTTAAGAGTCGCTCAAAAACTCGAAGAAGAAGCGGAAAAGTTAAGGCAACAATCCAATATAGAAATCGTCCGTTCACAAAGGACTGCGGTGGTCAAAAAAAGATGGTTTGAAAAGTACCGCTGGTTTTTCACAAGCGAAGGCTTGCTCGTGATAGCTGGAAGGGACGCATCGCAGAATCAGGCGATAGCAAGAAAGCTTGCAAAACCGGGTTACACCGCTTTACACGCTGACATTCAGGGTGCGCCTTTTACTCTTATACTCGGAAAGCCAAACGAGCACTCACTGCTTGAAGCCGCTCAGTTTGCGGCAAGTTACTCAAAAGCTTGGGAAGTGGGTGCGTCGAGTGTGGACGTGTTTTACGCCGACTGTTCAAAAATTTCTCTTTCTGCACCATCTGGAGAGTTTCTTCCAAAAGGAGGCATCATGTTCCACGAAAAGAACTACATACGCGGTGTGCCTTTGGGACTTTCGCTAGGTTTTGTGGAGCTTGCGCCAAACGAAGTGCGTGTTTCCACATGGCCATCTCTCAAACGCTCAAGCGAAGAGGTGGCAAGGCTTGAGCCTAATGGGCTTGACAAAAACAGCGTCGCAAAAAAACTCCTTAAGCTTTTACAAGCGGCGCGTGACGACCTGTTTACGCGCTCCTTAAGAGTTGACGACTTGCTTCCTTTAATACCTGGACGCTCAAAAATTGTGAACTAGCGAAATCTGGCAACTGAGCGCACAAGGTCTGACTTTGTGATAATTCCAACCAGGTTGTCGCGCTCGTCAACCACGGGAAGAGAGCTCACACCCTTTCTCAACATCGCGCTTGCCGCCTCTTTTAGTGTGGCATCGGGTCTTATTATCAGTAAATCGGTGCTCATTAGGTCTGCTACGATTGGAACAAGGTACACTCTTCTTGGTTGTTCAGTCGCAAACCTTGGCCTTTTGAATTTTATAAAGCTTTGTGCGCTGTTGTTCGCGCTTGGTGCAAAAGACGCAAGGTCGCTCTTCGAAATCACCCCTATTGGCGCTTTTCCTTCGACCACAACGAGGTGCGAAATTCCGTTTTGCGCCATAAGAGTGGCCGCTCTGTAAAGTGTGTGGTTAGGAAACACTGTGATCACGTTCCTAGACATAACGCTCTCAACAAGCAGGTTTGCGGAGTTGGTGCGCGGTATCGCGTGAACTATGTCTGTTTTGGTTATTATTCCTTTTAGCTTCTTATTTTCGTCGACCACAGGCAAACCGCTGATCTTGTAGCGTGTCATGGTTTTTGCGGCAAGCCTTATCGATTTTGTGTAAAGGATTAGGATAGGGTTCGGCGTCATCACCTTTTTTACGAGTATTTCATCGATGGGTAGTGACGCCCATTTCCTTTCTTGAGAAACAAGCGCCTTTACAAAATCTGTGAGCGTCACAATTCCCTTAACGCTTTCTTCCGAAACGACGGGCACCCTTCCTATTTTGAATTTGATCATGAGATTTCTCACATGAGCGAGGTTGTCATTCTCGCTCACCGTGACCACGGGCGAGCTCATGTAACTTGTGACTCTTACGGACAAACCCTTCACCTTATAAATCTCTCGCGCTTTAACACACGTCCTTGAATTTATGAGTTGCGTCCCAAAGTTTATTTATTAATTTTGCTTAAATATGCTTGTGGTTCTTGACGCATTACACGAAATCACGGAAAAACAAGGGGCGCTTCTTGTTGAATTCGCAAGAAACGTCGTTTACGCAAAGCTAGAAGGTTTTGAGTTGAAACAAAAGCCAGAGCTCAACGCAAAGGGGCTAGGCGCGTTTGTGACTATCAGCAAAAACGGTGAACTCAGAGGGTGTATGGGTTTTGTCAGGTCGAAGCTAGATCTTGTGGAAACTGTAAGGCTTGCGTCGCTTGCGGCCGCTTTCGAAGACCCAAGGTTTCCACCTCTAACCAAGGATGAATTTTCACAAGTAAAGTTTGAGCTCACACTACTTGGTGAGCCAAGGCTTTTGAGCGAGTTTGAGTTAAAAAACCCTGAGCGACACATCGTGATAGGAAGGGATGGCTTGCTTATTGAGCGCGGATTGAACGCGGGTGTTCTTCTTCCTCAGGTTGCTGTTGAATACCAGTTGGACGCAACACGCTTTCTAGACCTTACTTGTGTGAAAGCGGGGCTTCCAAGAGGTTGCTGGAAGTCGAAAGACACAAAGGTTTATGTTTTCAGCGCAAAAATATTTGAAGAACCTTCTTAGCGTTGCGCAAAACATAAGTTAATTCTCTGAATTAAACAAGGGATGTCCGAACCCAAAAAGATTGTCGATCTAAAGCAGTATGCAAGCAAGCTACTTTCAGAGATTGAAGAAGAAATAAAAGTGAAAAGCGCTCAAATTGAAAGGTTGAACAAAGAAGTGAAAGAGCTTGCTCAACAAAAAGAGGCAATAATTCAAATTCTTGAAAAAATAAAGGAATTTGAGAAGCTTTCGACTTCAGGAGGGGGCGTAAAAGTTGAGGCGAAGGTGGAGGTCTCTCAGCCAATTAAGCCTGAGCCTGCGGTTGCACCTGAAGACGTGCAAAAAAGCGAATTTGTAAAAGCGGAAAACCCCTCCAACGATTCTCATGATTGGAGCGCAATTAAGGAGATAAAAAGGACAGAAGATAAGAAGTGGGAAGCGATAACCGTGAACAACGTGGATTATGCGCGCTATTACATAGGAAAATCGGTTTTGGAGCTCGAATTCAAGTTCAAGGTGCCTGCAGATTCAAAGTATGTAAAGGGGTTCATCATCGACAAATACTTAAAGAAGTTAAAAGAGGAAAGTGAGCAGCGTGGTGAGCAAGACACACAAAAGTCATTCAGGTTCGAAGTTGGAACGACAGAAAATGGAGAAATCACAAGCCTAAAGATTTACAACTTCACTCAAGAGCAGCTACAGGATCTTCTAAATAAAATCAGGTGGTTCGTCGCAAGCGAAGTAAGGGATTTGAAGGCGAAAGGTAGGTTGAGTTGAAGATATCCGAGTTTGCCACTTTTTTGGAAGAGATAGACAAAAGGAGTGGAAGGATTGAAATAACGCAGCTACTCACCGAAATGTTCAGAAGGGCGCAAAAGAACGAAGTAAAGCCGATTAGCTACATGTTGCTGGGCAAGGTTGCGCCAGATTTTGAAGGATTGGAGCTTGGTCTAGGGGACAAAATGATCATGAGGGCGATAGCGCTTGCGACTGGCGCTTCTTTAGAAAAGGTAAAAGAGCTTTACGACTCGCTTGGTGACTTAGGGCTTGTCGCAGAAAAGCTACGAGAAAAAAGAGCCGCAACACTTCTTGATTTTACCACGACAAAGACTCAAGAAAGGGACGTGGTGAGTGTGTTCAATGAGCTACTTAAAATCGCGAACACAAGCGGAGAAGGCGCGCAAGACACAAAGATTAAGCTACTCGCAAAGCTCATTTCGGAGTTAAATGGTGCAGAAGTAAGGTACGTAGTGAGAATGGCAAGTGGTGACATCAGAATTGGCGTCGCAGACCAAACGATAATCGACGCGCTCGCGGCCGCTTTTTCCGCAAACGAAGAGCTTGTGGAAAGGGCGTACAACATAACCTCAGACTTGGGCTTTGTCGCAGAAGTGCTAGCGATCTCTGGTGAAGAGGGGCTAAAACAGATCAAGGTGCAACCAGGAAGACCCTTAAAACCAATGCTCGCTGAAAGGGCGCAGTCTTTACAAGAAATTTTTGAGAAAATGGGGGGTAAGGCTGCGTTTGAATACAAGTACGACGGTGAAAGGGTTCAGGCGCACAAGTACGACTCGCGCGTTGAGCTTTTTAGTAGGAGAATTGAAAGAATAACGTACCACTACCCTGACGTGGTCGAAGCGCTTTTAAAAGGAATAAGCGCGCAAAGCTTTATCGTCGAAGGAGAGATCGTCGCGGTTGAGCCTGAAACCGGGGAGATGATGCCCTTTCAGGAGCTCATGCACAGAAGAAGAAAGTACGACGTCGAAGAGGCTTTGCAGAAATATCCCGCAAAAACCATGCTGTTTGACGTGCTTTACGTAGACGGTGTGGACTACACATCAAAGCCTTACCTTGAAAGGAGAAAAAAGCTAGAAGAGATTGTTCAAGAAAGCGATTCGCTTGCGCTGTCCACGATGATGATCACACAAGAGGTGGGCGAAGCCCAAAGGTTCTTTGATGAGGCGATAAGCGCGGGTTGCGAAGGAATCATGGCAAAAACGCTCGACCCAGCTGTTGGATATAGGGCGGGTAATAGGGGGTGGGCTTGGATCAAGTACAAGCGCGACTATAAGAGCGAGCTCACTGACACGCTTGATCTAGTGGTGGTCGGAGGTTTTTACGGTAGAGGAAAAAGGGCTGGAAAGATCGGTGGTTACCTTTTAGCGGCGTACAACCCTTCGAACGGAAGCTTTGACACCGTTTGCAAAGTGGCTACTGGGTTTAGTGACGAAGACCTTGTGGAGATTCCGAAAATGCTTGAACAGTACAGAATTCCGCACAAGCACCCATCGGTGAATAGCAAACTCAACGCGGACGTTTGGTACAAGCCCGTGGTTGTTATGGAGATTGTGGGGGCTGAGCTCACTCTCTCGCCCACCCACACCGCCGCCTTTTCAAAAATAAGAGAGGGAAGCGGGCTTGCAGTAAGATTTCCAAGGTTCACCGGAAGAATCAGAAGCGATAAGAGCGCAACAGAAGCAACAACCGTGGACGAGCTAGTTGAAATGTACAAATCTCAGCTTAAGAAGGTTCAGGAGTAGCAAAAACCTGCGTGCCTTTGTCAAGCGGTGTGTAAACCCTTACGTTGTCGGCCGAAGTCACGGAAACTATTTCGCAGACCTTGGATAGCAGGTTTTCGCGAGTCACCAGAATAAATGTCACCACGCTTCCACTTTTTTTTGCGATGACTCTGAGATTGCGAATCGGTTTTTGGATTCTGCTAAAACTTTTTGCGTCGTACATTCCTCCAAAAAACTGAATTTTGAGTTTTCTCTCATTCTTTTCGAATTTTGGGTAAAAAGCCTTGAGCGCTTGAGAGACGCTTTTTACACGCCCTTTGTGCACCGAAAGTGTCGCAAGCGAAATCGCAAGCGCTTCCTCGTCGTGCATAAAACCTGGAAAGCCATAGTCCTTGATCACCATAAGCGCTCCACGATAAGAAAAAGTCGATTTAAACCTTTCAACAAGCTCTGTTTCAAGCTCTCCGTAGACGTCTCGCGCCGCTTCCACCACCGTTATTCCCCTGTCAAGCGTGACGTAGTACTCGTTGTCTCCCGTTGTGAAACGTGCCATATAGGGTGTAAAAACGCTTGTCATTCCACGAACCTCTCGATTGCGCGCACGATTTCGCGAACCGCTTCGTATCGTGATGCGTTTTTTGCCGCTTCTAACGCTCTCTTTTTAAAGCGCTCAGACAAAACGATTTCGAGCGCTTTAAAGAAACGCTCGCTTTCGAGCTCTCGAAAGTTTATCTTTAACCCAAGTCCCATGGCTTGAATGTTTTCGCCGATTGAGTCGTGTTCAGTGTGATTCGGCGTGGGTATTACGATCATCGGCGTGCCGTATCTCAGCGCTTCTCCAACGGAAGTTTGCCCGCCAACCGTCACGAAAACGTCCGCTGCGGCGTAGGCAAGCCTTCTATCCGGAATCCAGTCGTACACAACCACTGATCCTTCGCGTTTTGGAGCGCTGGATCCTCCAGGTTCTCCACGGCTAAAAATCACCCCAAATCCCTTTTTTGAGGTCTCAAGCGCAAGCGGGAAAAGCTTGCTCGCCATGCTTTTTCTTTCCCAAGGTAGACCGCTTAACCCAAAGTACACCACTATTGTTTTTTCGTTAAACCCAAACTTCTTTTTTGCGGTGTCCTTTGAAATGTCAAGCTTTTCGGGCGAAACCATGCCTACGTACGTCGCCTTGTGCCGCAGAAACTCGGGCAGAACCACGTTTGGCTTGCACACGGTGAATGGCGGTGGAAAATCCGTTATGAGCACTCTATCCGCAAGGTCCCAACCAAGCCCAAATGTCTCAAGCGCCACTCTTTCAAAAAAGCGCTTCACGAATCCAATTCCTGGTAGCTCATCTCCTTGTAAAGGTATGAGCATCTTAAATTCGTGCATAACGAGTATCGAGGGGTAACCGAGCGCTCTTGCCGCAATAAGTGTAGAAAGCCTGCTATCCGATAGCACCACATTTGGCTTAAGAGCTCTGAGCGCGGAAAACTCTCTTTCCACTTGTGAAAGAAAAGATAGGAGCACACGTGGAAACACCCTGAAAGTTTCCTTTAGGCTTAATGAACCGTCGGATTTGCTACCATAACTTAGCTCTCTTTCTCTAATTGTGGGAAAACCTTCGTTAATCGAATAGTTTGAGGCGTCGCCGTATGTCGAAAAATAAACCCGCCACCCTCTTTCTCTTAAAATTTTCGCAACGGGTAGCATGCGCCCAACATGACCTAATCCAATGCCACACGCCCCAATGAAAATTTTTGGAACATCGCTGGGCGCAGGCATACCCAACTTTTCACTTAAGCGTTAAATCCGGCAGGCTTTTTAAGCGCTTTGTTGAAAAGCTTATATATAAGTTAATGATACTAACCTTTGGTGAGTAACCTATGCCAGGTAGCTGGGACATTTTCGACGAAATTGAAAGAATGTTTCGCGAAATCAACGAAGAGTTTGAAGAAGAGTTCGAGGAAATGATGAAAAAGTTCAGAATTAGACCTCAGGAGCTGTCCAAAGGAAAAAGGGTTGGCCCGATCGTCTACGGCTGGTCGATGGTAATAGGTCCTGATGGAAAGCCAATTGTAAGGCAGTTCGGCAATGTTAGTCCGCGAGCGTTCGAGGGTGAACGTGAACCTCTTGTCGATGTGAACGAAACTCCTGAAGAAGTTGTGGTGGTCGCAGAAATACCCGGTGCTGACAAGTCGGAAATTAAGCTCAACGCAACTTCAAACCAGCTTGAAATAAAGGTGCCAAACAAGTACTACAAGCTAGTGGATCTACCGACAGAGGTAGTGCCAGACAAGGCCAAGGCTAGCTACAGAAACGGCGTTTTAGAAGTGCACTTACAGAAGAAAGAGAAGAAGGAAGAACCTAAAGGCGTGAGCGTTCCAATCGAGTGATTTCCCCTCAAACCAATTTTTTTAAACGTTAGGGTTAAATAACCCATACTTTCACCACAAGATTAGTGCACCGAACGTGGTTACAGACCCCACTCTTTCATTAGCTGCAGCCATAGTGATGGCTGGAGGCTTGATAGGAACGGGTATAGCGCAACAAGGAATAGGCGCAGCTGGCATGGGCATAATTGCCGAAAAACCTGAGAAGTTCGGCCAAGTTCTGTTCTTCTTTGTGATTCCAGAGACGCTTTGGATAATCGGGTTTGTGCTAGGCGTAATTCTGCTACTCAACATACTCTAAGGAGTAAACCCATTTTGGAAGCCCAGTCCCTGCTCAAAGAAGTGGAGGAAAGGAAGAACAGAGAAATCGCAAAGCTTGAAGAAGAGTTCAAAGCAAGAATGGACGAGCTAAAAAAGAAAAGAGACGAAGAAGTGTCGAGAATAATCGATGAGGCAAGACGTGAAGCAGCTCAAAAAGCTCAGCGGGAAAGCACAAAGGCGCTTGGGCTTGCTCAATTAGAAGCCAAAAAGATTGTGATGAAAGCGTTGGAAGACTTTCTTGAGCGCGCGATGGACGAAATCAAGCGGTACATCGCTGAATACACACAGACAAAAGAGTACAAAAAGCTACTTACCGAAATGTACGAGTATGCGAAAAAAAGGCTTGGCACTCGAGTTGTGGTTCACTGTAGAAAAGAAGACAAAGCTGTGTTTGAGGCGCTTGGCGCAAAAGTTTCCACTAATTATGTGCAGGGTCTGGGTGGCGCAATTTTTGAAAGCGAAGACGGTAGCGTCGAGCTTGACATGACATTCGAAGAGCTAATAAGGTTGAAGGAAGACAAAATAAAAGCGCAAATTTTGAAGAGCGAGTGAATAATGCCAGACCTTATCTGGACTGGCGCGTATGGCAGGCTAAAGGCGATTTTCCCGTCCTTTCTTTCTAATGAGTTTTTGTTAAAACTAGTCAAAATGAGTAGCGTTCGCGAAATTGCGGATGCACTGGAAAACACGTGGTACAAGGAGCACATAGAAGCCGCGGCCGCTATGTACGAGTTACCAGAGTTGATAGAGGTTGCGCTAAATAGACATCTTGTAAGAATGAACACACTAGCGCTCAACGCAACGCCGCCCTATGAAAAAAGGATCATTCTTTCGTATCTTTCGAAATGGGACATCGAAAACATAAATTTGATTCTTGCAGCAAAAGCGCTCGGAAAAAGCGTGTCTGAGACCGAAGGCTTCTTGGTTTCTCCCAGAAACTTTCCCGTGGGTTTGAGCGGGCAGACCATACCTTTTGAAGAGCTACGCTCTCTGCTTTCGCAACCAGATCTTGTTTCGGTGATAAACTCGCTTGTTAAGTACGGCTTTGGAACTGTTTTGCTACAGCAACTTTCCAAATACCAAAAAACGCTCGACCTTGGCGTTTTTGGTGCTGCGCTTCAGAATTACTACTACTCCAACCTGCTTTGGAGCCTTAGGTTTGTCCATGGCAATGAAGGACCAATCAGGGAGTACGTAAGGGCTGAAATCACAAAGCTCAACTTTTTGAACCTTGTAAAGGCAAGGCTTGCTGGAATAAACAGAGAAACCCTGCGTTTTCATTTGATAGAGGGAGGATTCCTTTCGGAGCAAGCGCTTCTTGAGGCTTATTCTTCACCAAGCGTGTCGGACATGGTTCAAAGATTTGACGTCTACTTCAATCTTTCAGAAGCGTACGAGAGGTTCGCAAATAGCGGAAACCTGTCAGAGCTCGAAGTGGCTGTGGACAGGGCGATCGCTTCGAAGTTCTTAACTCCTCTTAAAACAAGCGCGCCTTCCGCCGCCTTTACGCTTTATTTTCTCTTCAGGGTTGAAAAGGAAAGGGAAAATATAAGAAGAATTGTTTACGGAAAGCACTACTCGCTTCCCGAAGAAAATATAAGCTCGTCTCTTTTACTAATTTGAATCAAAATGTCTTCTAAAAAGGAGTTTATGGGAAAGATAGCCGTTGTTGGGGATAGGGAGCTCGTTTTTGGGTACAGGCTTATGGGTATTGAAGACACGTTCATGGTTGATCCAAAAAGCGCTTCTAAAACTTTGACAAATCTTATGAGTCGGGGAGAGTACAGCTTGATCGTGGTGAGCGCATCCGTGAGAAAAATGATCTCCCAAAGCCTAAGGGAAAAGCTTGAATCTTCTATTACGCCGCTTGTGGTGTTTATGCCAGACCCTTCTTCTAAGATTCAAGAAGAGCCTCTTGCCGAGCTCGCAAAGAGGGTTCTTGGTGTAGATTTAAGAGCTGGTGGTAAGTAAATGTCACAAAAAGGCAAAATCATAAGGATTTCTGGTCCTGTCGTGATCGCGGATGGCATGAAAGGGGCAAAGATGTTTGACGTAGTAAGGGTGGGTGAGCTGGGGCTTGTTGGCGAAGTGATCAGGTTGCAAGGCGAAAAGGCGACGATTCAGGTTTACGAAGACACAACAGGGCTAAAACCCGGAGACATCGTGGTGAACACCAACGAAGCGCTTCAGGTTGAGCTAGGGCCTGGTCTTTTGTCTTCAATTTTTGACGGGATTCAAAGACCGCTCACCGTGCTACGAGAAAAAAGTGGTGACTTTATCAGCCGAGGCCTTGTGGCACCCGCGCTTGACAGAACCAAGAAGTGGTACTTTGAAGCAACAAAAAAAGTGGGAGACAAGGTTTCTGACGGAGAAATCGTGGGTGTCGTTCAGGAAACTCCGATCGTTGAGCACAAGATAATGGTTCCCCCGGGCGTGCGGGGCGAAATCAAACAAATAAGCTCTGGTGAGTTTACCGTGGAAGACGTTTTTGGCGAGATTTCTACACAAGAAGGCGTGCACGAGCTACGCCTTGCGACAAAGTGGCGAGTTCGCGTTCCCAGACCAATCATAAGAAAGCTACCCCCAACCACTCCTCTAATCACTGGACAAAGAATTCTAGACACATTCTTTCCTGTGGCAAAGGGCGGAACTGCGGCAATTCCTGGACCATTTGGAAGTGGAAAAACGGTGACGCAGCAACAGCTCGCAAAATGGGCTGATGCGAAAGTCGTGGTTTACGTGGGTTGTGGCGAACGTGGCAACGAAATGACTGAGGTGTTAAAGACGTTTCCAGAGCTCGAAGACCCAAGAACAAAAAGGCCGCTTATGGAAAGGACAATACTTGTCGCCAACACTTCGAACATGCCGGTCGCCGCAAGGGAGGCTAGCATCTACACAGGAATAACCATGGCTGAGTACTACCGAGATATGGGCTATGATGTGGCGCTTATGGCGGATAGCACTTCAAGGTGGGCTGAAGCGCTAAGAGAGATCTCTGGAAGGCTTGAAGAAATGCCTGGAGAAGAAGGCTATCCCGCTTACCTTGGTAAGAGGCTTGCGGAGTTTTACGAAAGAGCGGGAAGGGTCGTAGTGCTTTCGCCTGAAGAAAGGATAGGCTCAGTTACGGTTGTGGGAGCTGTTTCCCCGCCTGGAGGAGACCTTTCAGAACCTGTTTCACAAAACACACTCAGAGTTACGAGAGTGTTTTGGGCGCTTGACGCAAGCCTTGCTTCAAGAAGACACTTTCCTGCGATAAACTGGCTAACAAGCTACTCGCTTTATGCGGAAAGCCTTTCAAGCTGGTATGCGGAAAACGTGGCGCAAGACTGGCCACAACTCAGAGCCCAAGCGCTTGAAATCCTCCAAAAAGAGGCCGAATTACAAGACATCGTTCAGCTTGTCGGATACGACGCGCTTCCTGAAACGGAAAAGGGTGTGCTCGATGTCGCAAGGATGATAAGAGAGGACTACTTGCAACAGAGCGCGTTTGATGAGGTAGACACGTACACCTCAGTAAAGAAGCAGTACCTTATGCTCAAGACCATTCTCGAATTCGGAAATAGAAGCGCCGATGCGATCAAAAAGGGCGCACAGGCGTCGCAAATCGCAAATCTGCCAGTGAAAAGCAAGATTTCAAGACTCAAGTGGACACCTGAAGAGATGATAGAACCTCTAATAAAGGAGATACAAACAGAAATGGACGCTCAGTTTGGTGAGCTACTTGCGGCGTTGGTGGTGAGCTAGAGTGCTTCCCCTCAGCTACAAAACTGTAAAGCAAGTGGCAGGTCCTTTGATATTCGTAGAGGGAGTAAAGGACGCGGCTTATGGCGAAATAGTCGAAGTGACAAACGCGCTAGGCGAAAGGGTAAGAGGACAAGTTCTTGATTCAAGAGAAGGGCTTGCTGTGGTTCAGATTTTCGGCTCAACGCTTGGTCTGAGCACTTCAGGCACAAGCGTTCGTTTTCTTGGAGAAACAGCACGAGTCGCAGTTTCCGATGAAATGCTTGGAAGAGTGTTCGATGGTTTGGGCAATCCGCGTGATGGAGGACCTGCGATCGTCGCAAAAGAAAAGAGAGAAATTGTGGGCGCTGCGATAAATCCGTACAGTCGTGACGAACCATCGGAGTTCATCCAAACCGGAATTTCCGCGATCGACGGTATGAACACGCTTGTTAGAGGACAGAAGCTTCCGCTGTTTTCTGGTGCTGGTCTGCCTCACAACCTTCTTGCAGCGCAGATCGCAAGACAAGCAAAAGTCTTGAGCTCCTCTGAACAGTTTGCTGTTGTGTTTGCGGCCATGGGAATAACGAGTGAAGAAGCGAACTTCTTTATGCGTGAGTTTGAGGAAACTGGTGCGCTACAAAGAGCCGCCCTCTTTCTCAACCTCTCTTCAGACCCTTCGATGGAAAGGATTCTCACACCAAGGCTTGCGCTGACACTCGCCGAGTTTCTTGCGTACGAAAGAGAAATGCACGTTCTAGTGATACTCACTGATATGACCAACTACTGCGAGGCGCTCAGGGAAATCTCCGCCGCAAGAGATGAGGTCCCTGGAAGAAGAGGATATCCAGGGTACATGTACACAGACCTTGCGACGATTTATGAAAGGGCTGGTAGAATTAAAGGCAAAAAGGGTTCGATAACTCAGATACCAATACTTACAATGCCCGCAGATGACAAAACTCACCCAATACCCGACCTTACAGGTTACATCACAGAAGGTCAGATTTATTTGAGCAGAGACCTCCACAGGGCTGGGATTTACCCGCCTATAGACGTTCTTGAAAGCTTGTCAAGGCTGATGAATCAGGGGATAGGAAAGGGTAGGACTAGGGAGGATCACAGAGCGGTTGCGGATCAGCTATACGCCGCGTATGCGCAAGGCAAAGATGTAAGGGCTCTTTCAGCGATAGTCGGAGAAGAGGCGCTAAGCGAAAACGACAAAAAGTATCTCAGGGTTGCCGAAAGATTTGAAAGGATGTTCGTAAAACAAGGATACTATGAAGATCGTTCGATCGAAGAGACGCTTGACATAGGCTGGAGAGTTCTTGATGAACTACCCGATTCGGAGTTAAAAAGGATAAAGCCAGAGCTCATCGCAAAGTACAGAAAGAGGAGTGTTGGGTGATCACCTTGCCAGTCGTTACGGGTGTAAGACCCACAAGAATGGAATACTTAAGGGTAAAACGCCGAATAGCCATGGCGAAAAAGGGTTTAAAGCTTCTTAAGCTCAAAAGACAGGCGCTTATACTCGAGTTCTTTTCGCTGAGTAAAGCCGTTGCGGCGCTTAGGGCCGACTTGCTCACAAAAGTCGTGAACGCGTACAACTCTGTGCACATGGCTGAGATGCTTGTGGGCCCGATGAGGTTAGAGTACGAGGCGATGAGAATACCAAAGGTCGCAGGTCTTGCGCTAAAAACCAAAAACGTGATGGGCGTGAAAATACCGGCAATAAGTTCAAACCCAATATCTTCAGACTCAGCGGAGTATCTTCTTGAACTACCCGCTTCAGTAAATCAGGTGATAAGAAGCTTTAGGGAGCTCAACGAAATGGTGCTACAAGTTGCGGAAAAAGAGACCGCTTTGCGTAAGCTGCTTTTAGAGATCGAAAAGACAAAAAGAAGGTCGAACGCCATCGAAAACATCTTAATACCAAGGCTTGAACAAGCGGCGGCTTACATAAAATTCATGTTTGACGAAATGGAAAGAGAAAACTTCACAAGGCTGAAAAAAGTCAAGGCAAAAAGGGTGGAGTTTGGCAATGAGTAAAGAAAAAAGAAAACTGGGTGTTCCGAAGTACTACTACTGGGCAAAAAACCCAAGGCTCGCCGCAGACTATAAAGAGTGGTCGCGCGGCGTTTTCCAAGTAAAGAGCGGAGACCCGATACGTGGTTTTGCCAATCGAGAGCAAAGAAGGCTTTACTGGATACTCACAGGTTTTAAGCTCGCAAAGATTGTCGCGCTTGGTGTTTTTGTCTATTTGATTTACGTTTTGCACTAAAAGGTGTTGGAAATGTCAAAAGAGCACACAGAGATTCTTTTGAAAGTAAAAAAGGCAGAGGAGGAGGCGGAAAAAGAGATCCAAAAAAGAAAAGAAGAGCTAGAAAGAGCGCTTGAGGCAACAAGAAATGAGGTGGAAAGCGCAGTTAAAGCCGCAAAAGAAGAAGCGAACAGAATCGTCGAAGAAGAGTTGAAACGTGCGCTTTCTCAAGCAAAAGAGGAGTCGGAAAGGATAATTGCGAAAGCGAGAGAAGAGGCGAGCTCTCTTTCACAAAGAGTTATAGACAAAAAGTTAATCGAGAAAATAGTGCGCGAGCTCATACTTTCTGATCTACGTGAGGGTTAAAAGTTGCTACGACCTGCGCCAATGAAAAAGATTGCAGTGATCGGGTTAAAGCGCAACCAATCGAAGACACTTGAAGTTTTGCACGACTTAGGAGTTTTGCAGATCGAGCCCCTTTCAAAGGAGACCGCCTCACTAGTGAAAAACGAGGTTGATAGTGACGCCCTAAAAAAGGTATCGGACGAGCTTTTGAGAGTCAGGTCGCTCAAGTCCGCTCTCACACCAAAGGGTGGTTTGCAACGAAGAAAGTTTTCGTCTCTTGACGAACTGCTACAAGTTTCGCGCTCAATCGACATTGACCAAAAAGTAAAGACGCTGCTAAAGTCAAAGGAGGAGATTTACTCAAAGCTTTACGAACTTGAAAACACTGAAAGAGTCGTAAAAGAGTTGAGCTTTTTGAACACAGACCTTTCTGTGCTCAATCTGAAAACCGCTTCGAGCTTTTTCGGAAAAATCGAAAAGGACAAGTTTTCGCAGTTCAGCTCTCTAGTTTCTTCTACACTTCCGCAAGCTGTGGTTTACTCAAGCGGTGAAGATTTTGTGAGTTTTGTTGTCATCGTTCCAAAGTCTTCGCTCGAAACATTTGGCTCGATTCTTCAAAAGCTCAACCTAAAGCTTGAATCTCTTCCTCCTTTAAGCGGAATGCCAGAGGCGATTTTGGAAGACGTAAGAAAGAAAAAGCAGGAGCTTGAAGGTGCGCTAAAACAAGTGGAAAGCGAGCTAGAAAATCTTTCGCAAAAATACTACGCTGTTTTGTCAAGCGTGGAAGAACAGCTTTCAATCGAGCTAAGGAAGCTCGACGTGATGAACAACTTGGGGTACACCGAAAACGTTTTTGTTCTTGAAGGATGGGCACCACTTTCTTCGTTGGAAAGACTGAAAAGAGCGCTACAAGCTAAGACGCAAAACACAACTTTCGTTTACGAGCTCGAAACGCATGAAGAACCTCCGACGTTGCTCGACAACCCAAAAAGGTTTAAGCTTTTTGAGTCTTTTGTAAGGTTTTACTCGCTTCCACAGGCGCATGAAGTGGACCCGACGCTCATTTACTCAATAGTTTTCCCGATCTTTTTTGGTGCGATGCTTGGTGACGTTGGCTATGGCGTTGCAATACTGCTTATCTCCTTGTGGATAATCAGAAGAATGAAAAATCGCGGTGGACACACAATCGTTCCGAAATTCATTAGGAATTTCGCAAAAACGATCTTTAAACCCACCGCATGGGAAAAGCTTGCGCGTGCGATGATTCCTGGCTCGATCATTGCGATAGCACTTGGCTTTCTTTTCAACGAATACTTCGGGTTTAGGTTGAACCAGTACCTTTTCTCTTATCTCAACCACACCTTTGGTTTGTCTCTACCTTCAAGCGGTGCGTTTCTCGACCCAGCTTCAAGTTTTGGTTTAAAAAAGCTACTTTTGATAAGCGGGTACATCGGACTTTCTTTGGTGAGCCTTGGTCTTGTGCTGGGCGCTCTTAACGCGTACTGGGAAAGAAACAAAAAACACTTTATTGGAAAAATCGGATGGCTTAGCATTGCGATCAGCATATCGCTATTGGGACTAGCACTCCTGCACAGACAACCGTTTAATCCAGCGCAAAATCCTTCGCTCACGGGTTACATCGCTGGAATCGTTTTGGGACTTGCGCTTGTGTATTTTGGTGAAGGTGCGAACGCGATCATCGAGCTTCCTTCGATAGTAAGCCATATCCTTTCGTACACACGAATAGTCGGAATTCTTCTTGCGTCAGTGATTCTTGCCGAAGTGATCGACACAATTTTCCTGGGCGCCACGCATGGTGGTCCTGCGGCGTTATTGTTCGGCGTGATCGTTCTATTGTTCGGACAGCTTTTCAATTTGGTGATAGGACTTTTTGAGCCTGGCGTTCAGGGCGCAAGGCTTCTTTATGTTGAATTCTTCTCAAAGTTCTTCCGCGGAAACGGAAGACCCTTTAGACCCTTTGGCGGTCGCAGGAAACACACGATCGGCGAACTAGAAGAGGCTGAGGTTTAAAGCAGGGTTTGTGTGAATAAATGGTAGCGATTCTTAATGTCTGGAGTTGAATCCGCTTCGCTTTCTGAAGTGTTTTCGAAGCTTGAGCCAATTCTTTCTTCAAAGCTGAAGATTTTGCAAGAAAGCGTGTCCAACGGCTTTCCAAACTTCTTGGTGGAAGAGCCCCAAGAAAACTCGATTTTAAAGGAGCTAAGAAAACAAGCGGAAGACTTGGGTTATTCGCTCGTTATAAGACGAGCACAGGAGAAAAAAACGCTTTCAATTCTTGTCGTGCCAAAGTTTCGTCCACAGAAAGCGGATGTCAAGTGGAACATCGCGCTTCTCTTTGCGACGATCGGCACGGTTTTCTACGCTGGATATGTAAGCTTTGAAGGAAATCACCTCTTAAACGCGATAGAGTACACACTTACACTTTTTGCGATTTTGGTGACGCACGAATCGAGCCACTATTTCACTTCAAGACGTCACGGCCTTGCGGCTTCATTACCTTACTTTATTCCGGCCATCCCTCCGATTGGAACGTTTGGCGCGATGATAAGGGCGCGCGAACCTTTTAAAGACAGAAATCAGCTCTTTGATGTTGGCTTTTCAGGTCCATTTGGTGGCTTTGTTGTTGCGTGTATCGCCACGCTAATCGGCGTTTTCACGTCTCCGATTAAGCCGATTGCGTCTGTGAGCAACCTTTCACCACTTCCCTTTGTGCCGCTTCTAATGCTTCTTGTTTCGGATGTCGTGGTCAAACAAAACCAAGTTTTGATCTTAAACCCTGTGGCTTTTGCGGCTTGGGTTGGCTTGATCGTCACCTTTTTAAATGCGCTTCCAACAGCGCAGTTGGATGGCGGACATGTTCTACGCTCTTTTGTGAGCGCACGCGTGCATCACACGATATCGCTAATCACCGCTCTTTCCTTGATCGTGCTCAGCATCTTTGTCATTCCTTCTTTTTTGATTATGGGGATACTCATGCTTTTGCTAAGCGCTTACGGACATCCAGGTTCTATGGATGACTATACGCGCGTAAGCAAGAGTCGGAAAGCGCTTCTTTTTCTGTGGGTGGCTATGCTCGCTTTGTCCCTTCCAATCTGAGCGACAAAGCTAAAAAGTGGTTTTTGGTAAGTTTAAGCATGCCAAAGGTTCACTTTGAGTTTGTTGAGTTTGCGTCGGTCACCGATTTTCTTATTGGAATAAACGCGTACTTTTCTGCGCCAGGCATTAGACCTTTTATACCTATCGACCGCTACAGAGGTTTTCTTATGCACATCGCGCCACTCACTTCTTCAGACGAGCCTATCGTGCTAGTGTTTCTCACAAATGCTACACTACCTGTTGGGGTGATAGAGTTTGACGCGACTACCAAGCAGTACACGAAGGTGGAGTCGATCAGTAGGCCCGACAAACTTTATTTTGTGGTGGTAGAACCAAAGTTTTCAACCATCGCTGAAGAAGCGATCAAAAGCTTTGAAGAGTTGAAAAAACGACAGTCGCCTGAGGCTACGAGTTAGCCTTTAACTCACCGCTAGACGTCCACTCATAAAAACCCTTTCCGCTTTTTCTTCCGTATAAGCCAGCTCTAACCATAAGTTTTAGGAGGTAAGTGGGTCGGTACTTTGGGTCGCCCAGCTCTTTGAAAAGCACGTCGCACACCGCAAGCGTCGTGTCGTTTCCCACATAATCTGATAGAGTGAGCGGACCCATCGGCCAGTTTAGACCAAGTCTGATCGCCTTGTCTATGTCTTCTTTCGTTGCCACACCTTCTTGGAGTAGTGCTATCGCTTCGTTTAATGCGGGAATCAAAATTCTGTTTACGATAAAGCCTGGCGTGTCTTTTTTCACTATGACAGTTTCTTTACCCATTTTGCTTGCAACCTCTTGAACCACGCTCACAGTCTCGTCACTTGTGAGCTGTCCCTTTACTATCTCTACGAGTTTCATGAGTTGAGGAGGGTTGAAAAAGTGCATTCCGCACACTTTTTCAGGTCTTTTGGTTTGAGATGCGAGTAGTGTTATGCTAATCGAGGAAGTGTTCGAAGCAAGGATTGTGTGCGGCGGTGCAAGCTCGTCAAGCTTTCTGAAAAGCTCTTTTTTGAGCTCCACTTCTTCAGGTGCGGCCTCTATCACCAAATCCGCTTGCTTTACCGCAAGCTCCAAGTCCAGTGTTGGGTGAATTTTGCCAAGTATCTCGCTCTTTTGTTCTTCGGTGATCACGCCTTTTTTTCTAAAGCGCTCAAGACTATCCTTTATCATCGCAATCCCTCTGTCCAAAAATCTTTGTTCCACATCTCTTAGGTACACTTCGTATCCGGCAAACTGCGCCGCGACCTGTGCAATGCCGTGTCCCATAAGACCTGCGCCCAAAACCGCAATCCTTTTTATCTGCATAAAAAAACAACTGTTATAACGAATTAAGCTTTTTGCGATGTCGGTGCGAAAACATGATAGAAGCCACACTTTGTTATATCATTTCGGAAGACAAGGTTTTGTTACAAAAAAAGCGTAAAGGGCTTTTTGGAGAAGGCAAATGGAACGCGCCTGGAGGAAAGCTAGAAAACGGCGAAACCGCAGAGCAGTGCGCGATTAGAGAGGTTTATGAGGAAACAGGGCTTATGGTAAAACACTTACAGTTTGTCGGAAATCTTTACTTCTTTGTTGAGCAATACTTGGATCAAGTGGTTTACGTTTTCAAAGCTAATGAGTTTGAGGGAAGTGTTACACAGGGAGATGAGGGTGAGCTAAAGTGGTTTGAGTTGAAAAGCATACCTTACGAAGAAATGTGGGAAGACGATCGATACTGGCTTCCGCTTTTACTCAAAGGAAAAAAGTTTGTCGGAAAGTTTTATTTCAGCAAAGGATACGCCAAATTGTTACAAAAAGAGCTATACACCGAATAGTCAAAAACGATATAGCTTGCTCAAGCGCACACGAATTATGGAACAAAAAAGGATTTCCGCAAAGCAACCAATGCACGGCGAAGCGGTGTACCATTTGGGGATCAAACAAGGAGAAATTCCTCCTTACGTTTTGCTACCAGGTGACGTAGACAGGGCTGAGAAGATAGCGTTAAGCTGGGATGAGCAACGCTTTCTCAACAAAAGAAGAGAGTTCGTAAGCTATGTGGGAAGGTACAAAGGCTGTAAACTAGGAGTTGTGAGCACAGGAATAGGCGGTCCAGCGGTTTCTATCGCCGTGGAAGAGCTAGCAAGACTCGGCGTTCACACCTTTGTGCGTGTTGGAAGTTGTGGTTCTGTCAAAAGGGAAATAAAGGTTGGTGATATCGTGATAACAAAAGCCGCAGCGAGATTCGACGGCGCAAGCTTGAGCTACGCACCACTCGGCTATCCAGCGGTTTCCGACCCCGAAGTTTATCGCGCACTCGTCGAAGCGGCGCAAAGTTTGGGTGTTAGGTACCACGTTGGAATCACCGCGTCTTTTGACACGTTTTATGTTGGTCAAGGTAGACCCGGTTTCAGGGGCTACTTGCCAAAAAATAGCGCCACATGGCTTGAGGACATTTCTTCGCTAAACATTTCAAACGTGGAAATGGAAGCGGCAACGCTTCTTACGATCACAAACGTTTACGGTTTAAGAGGTGGCGTCGTGTGCGCGGTTTACGCAAACCGCGTCACCGATGAATTTGGAGAAGAAGGAGAAAAAGACGCAATAAACGTTGGCAACGAAGCCATAAAGATCCTCACCGAAAGAGATTTAAAGGGTGCGAAAACATGAGACCACCTTGTGAGGTAATGGTGAAGAAGTTTCTTCCCGCAGTAAGAGCGCTAGTCGCCCACGCTTTAAAGGAAGAAGGGCTTGAGCAAGAGAAGATAGCGCGCATGGTGGGCGTGACGCAAGCGATGGTGAGTTATTATCTTGCAAAAAAGAAGGACGGATTTATCACGTCACTAGCTCGTTTTGGGCTGTCCGAAGAAGAGATAAGCTCGATGGTGTATGAGTTAAAGGGCGCCGCAAAGGCAAGTGAAGTGTATGCAACCGAGCTACTCTATAGCTACTGGAGGACAACTGCGTCAAGTGGAGGGGCGTGTGAGTTGCACCGTGCGATCTCTGGTGATTTGACAAATTGTGATCTTTGCATGAGGGTTATGGTAAACAGAGAAACCGAGAAGGAGAGGCGTAAAGTGATCAACGCCGTAAAGGAAGCTGCACAAATTCTTGAGGCTTCACCGATCTTTGGAGAGCTGATACCCGAGGTTTATTCGAACATCGTGTATTGCATCGAAAACCCAAGGTCTGAGGAAGACGTTGCGGCAATACCTGGGCGAATCATAAAACTGAAAGGCAAGGCAAAAGCTCTTATGAATCCAGAGTTTGGAGCGTCAAAGCATCTTGCAAGGCTTGTTCTTGCGCTTCGTTCAAAAAACGCTTGGGTAAGAGCGGCTCTCAACACAAGGTTCGAACCGCTGTATCTGGAAGCGTTAAAGCAGTTTGTGAAACAAGTGGTGTTTCTAAAAAGCTATGAAAGCGAAGATCAAATGTTTTCACAACTCAAACAGCTCACGCTTGAACCACCCATCGCGATTGTTGTAGACCCAGGTTCAAAGGGATACGAGCCAAACATTTACATCGTTGGAGTAGAGCCGGTTGAACTTGCGAATATAGCGGTTTCCGCATCCACTTTGTGGAAGCACAGAGTTTCAGGATTTTGACTCTTTTAGTGCTTTCTCTAATCTTGAAATGTATTCGAGATAGTGCTCTCGAAGCCTTGCGTATCTGTCTATCGCGGTCTCAGCGGTGTTAAGGAGAAAAGTTAGATTTGTTTCGTTCGGATGCTTTTTGTACTGCGCCCTTTTTTCGTAAAAGTCCTGTTCGCCAACCATAACATGTCTTTCGAGCGTTTTTATTCTTTGCTTTAGCTCCTCGTCGCTCAAGGTTTTGAGAGACTCGTCTAAATGTAGGTGCGACATAATTGTTTAATCACGTGTGTGTGTATAACCTTTTCGTTAGACGTCGACCACAACTCGGCAGTGCCACACGTCATTTTTTGAGATTTCGAACATGTGGAATGTTATCGCTTTTGCGTCAAGCCTAAGCTCCTGCGTGGAATAGTCTATTTTGTCACACAAACCCTTTGCAAACAGCGTGTACTGCGTCTTTTTAGAAATTTTCACTCTTATTTCTTTGAACAAAATGGCTTCCGCATCCTTGAAGTAAATTATTTTCGTAAGAAAGTTAAAAAGAAGTAAATCAACGCTCTCAGCTTCCACCGTAAACTCCGTTTCACTTTCGCCTTTTAGCGTTTGTGTGTTCACCATGAGTTCCGTGAGTGCCTTTGCCGCTTCTTCGAACAAGCCTTCAAGTGTGTCTGAGGTGGCTTCGAAAGCCACATCGGCAATCGCTACGTCTTCAAGATAGCGGAACGGCACAAGTTGTATAATCTCTAACCCCTACTAAAGGTGTTACTTTTCACAAAGGTTAAAACGCTTTAAGTGGTTTTAAAATATGGTGTCACTTTTGCCAAAGTTGAGCCAAAAGGAAATCGAAGAAAGGCTAAAGGTGCTCAGCGGTTGGAGCTATGATGGAACGTTCATCAAGAAAAAATACGAATTCGAGGACTTTAAGCGAGCGATTGAGTTCATAACAAGGATTGCTCAAGAAGCGGATGCGTTGGACCATCACCCCGACATCTACAATTCGTATAACACAGTCGAAATAAAAATCACCACACATGACGAAATGGGCGTTACGCAAAAAGATTTTGTTCTTGCGGACAAAATAGAGTCCATCGCAAAAAGCATGGGCGCGTGAGTGAATGTGGGTGAAGCTTTGGAAGAGCTAAAAGAGGTAAGAAAGGAGCTCGACCGCGTCACACAGCAAATTGTGCGGCTAATCGAGCAAAGGGTTGAGCTTTGCGAAAAAGTGGCGCAAATCAAGCGCAAAGCGAACTCCCCGTTTGTGGATCTGCCAAGGGAAGAAGAGCTCATCACGAAAATAACCGAAAATAGCAGGATCAAAGACAAAAGCGCATTAAGGAGAGTTTTGCGCGAAGTTGTTTCTATGTGTAGGAGTGTTCAAAAGCAGACAAGCGTAGCATTACCTAGCGCAATGCAAAGCTATTCAAAGGAGGCGGCCGTGTCAATATTTGGCTCAAGTTGCTCTTTCACCACTGTAGAAAGCGTTGAGCACGCTTTCAAACTAGTGGAAACGGGGTATGTGGACTTCTGTGTCACACCCTATGAAGACACGGTACACGGTGCACTGCCCTCTGCGCTCGATGCTTTGGTAAGACACGACCTTAAAATAGTGGCCGAAGTGGTACTCGGAATCCAGTATCACTTGGTTTCTCGAGAAGACAGCGTACAAGCTGTAAAAACACTTGTGGCCGATGCGGAGGCCATTTCGGCGTGCCAAGAATTCGTTTCTTCCACTCTTTCTCATGTAAGAATAATTCTTGCAAAAAGGGACGTAGCATCGGAGCTTTCAAAAAGAAAAGGTTACGCTTACCTTGTTGGCGCTTATGACGCTTCGATGTTGGGTTTAAAAGTGTTAGCCGAAAACGTTCAGGATAGTAAGGACAACGTTTGCAGGTTTATCGCGCTAAGCAGACCTGGTTTGTACCTTCGAACAAAGGCCGAAAGGGTGAAGCACAAGACCACTATCGCTTTTACGGCGGAAAACAAACCAGGCTCGCTCACATCAATTTTGAGCGAGTTTTCGAAGCGTGGCATCAACGTAACTATGATAGTTTCAAGACCACTGAGAACTAGAAAGTGGGATTATGCGTTTATAGTTGACCTTGAAGTCACAGAAGAAGATCCCAAATTTGTGGAAGCGCTAAAGATGTGTAAAAACAAAACCGCGATGTTAAAAATTTTTGGAACATATCCAGTGGTCAGGGTTTCAACGGACAACCCGCTTTTTTCAGACTGGCCACCTTATAGTGTCTGAAATAAACACTTGCGTAGCCAAATTCTCAATGTTTTAGCAATTGCGAAACCAAAAAGCGATCGTTTGGCGCTCAGCTTTCTATCTTGACGCTCTTAGAACCCTTTATCTGTAGCTTAACCGTTAACACACCATTTTCATACTTGGCGCTCGGTTCCGTTTCGGTATCCACCTCAACCGGAAGTCTTATCATCTTTTTTATTCTTAAAGGCCTCTGCGCCACATAAGCCGTGTCCACCTCTACTGTCTTCTCCCTTTTTGCGCTTATTGTAAGGCTTTGTTTTGTGACCTTTATGTTTATGTTGTCTTTTGAAAAGCCGGGAAGGTCGACGTCGACGACCAGCGTTCCACCAATTTCGTATATGTCAACTGGGGGTAACACGAGTTCAAAAAACGCGCGTGAGCGTTCTTCGACTTCTTTGAGCACTGTTGAGCTTATCCACTTGCTCCACCACATTATGGTCATACGATCTTTCTTTGAAAACACAAATAAACCTTACTAAGTGGATTTGTGAATTGCCTTTAACACGTCATCAAAAAAGCTCACACAACTCTTCCTACTATAAGTTCTATTTCGTTTTCTTCGCTAATTTTTTGTATGTCCTTGTAAACTTGCTTATTCGTTGTCATAACCAAAAGATACTTTTTGGGCTCTTTTCCAAGCTTTTGCCTAACAACACTTGCCTTTTTTAGAAGCTTTTCCGCTTCTTTTGTAGACTCGGCGTAAGCGGTTACCTCGCCCACGATCGCCGGGTCTTCACAAAATATGTCAATTTGCTCCGAATCTATGGTTTCGCTTCTTAAACTGCGATCGCTTGGTAGCACTCCCATTCCTTTTAAGTAGTTTTCTAGTATTTTTCTTGTGAAATCTTCTAGTGTTAATCCCGCGTATTTGGATAAGTCAGTCAGTCCTGAAATCATTGCGTTAAACGTAGATTCAATCCTTCTTTCGAGCCTTCCATAACCTTTCTTTAGCTCTGAGATTTCCAAAAGCATTTTGTTAAAGTCCTCTCTCAGTTTGTTAAAGTCCTCTCTCAAAGACTTTTGCTCTTCAACGATCTTTGTAAAATCAACTCTGAGTTGCATAAAATCCTCTCTTAGCCTTTTTTGCTCTTCAGACAGTTTGTTTTGCTCTTCAACGATCTTTGTAAAATCAACTCTGAGTTGCATAAAATCCTCTCTTAGCCTTTTTTGCTCTTCAGACAGTTTGTTAAAGTCCTCTCTCAGCTTCTTTTGTTCCTCAACCAAACTAGCAAATTCTGTACGAAGTTGCATGAAGTCTTCCCTTAGCCTTTTTTGCTCTTCAGACAGTTTGTTAAAGTCCTCTCTCAAAGACTTTTGCTCTTCAACGATCTTTGTAAAATCAACTCTTAGCTTAGTCTGTTCCTGCGCGATCTTTTTCATTTCTTCAAGAAGTCTGTTAAAGTCACTTCTTAGTAGCCTTTGTTCGGTGGCTATCGCATCTAAAGCCGCGCTTTGTATTATTTTTTTGAATCTTTCGGCTAGCTCAGGACTCTTTTCTAGCTCTTCGATCAATTTTTCTGCTAATGACAAGTCAATTAATATTTGCGATCGCACAAATAAATATTCTTGGATTCAACCTCCAAATTGCGTAAAAATTCCCCAAAAACGAGTTAGACTATTATATCCATAAAGTTTAACTAATATTATGAGTTATGAATTAAAGAGAATTGATCAAAACACATGGGAAATTCCTGTTAGCGCAAAAAAAGGTATGCGCGTTCCTGCGCGCATAATTGCCACAGAAAAGCTAATGTCGGAAATGGATCGTGGAGTGTTTGAGCAAATAACGAATGTCGCAACTCTTCCAGGCATCGTGAGATACGCGTATGCGATGCCAGACGCTCACTGGGGATATGGCTTTCCGATAGGAGGAGTTGCGGCTTTTGACAAGGAAACTGGTGTTATTTCACCTGGCGGTATCGGCTTTGATATTAACTGCGGAATGAAACTAGTAAGGACCAACCTTACAAAAAAGGACGTTCTACCTAAAATAAAGGAGCTTGTGAACGAGCTATTTAGACTAGTTCCAGCTGGTGTTGGTGCGCAGGGATTTGTTAAACTCACTAAAACGAGCTTTGAAGAAGTGATGACAACAGGTCTTAAATGGGCGCTTGAAAACGGCTACGCGTTTGAAAGGGACCTTGAAGTTACAGAAGAAAATGGTTGTATAAAAGGAGCCGATCCTACTAAAGTGAGCGAAGAAGCGTATAAGCGTGGTATAACTCAACTAGGAACGCTTGGCTCTGGTAACCACTATTTGGAGGTCCAAGTGACCAGAAAACCTGATGACGAGTGGACGGCCAAACAGCTAGGAATTTTTGGTGAAGAACAGGTTGTGATAATGCTACACTGTGGCTCAAGAGGCTTTGGTCACCAGATTGCCACAGACTATCTCCAGGTTTTTGACAAAGTGATGAAAAGAGAAGGAATAACAGTTCCCGATAGAGAGCTTGCGTGCGCACCTTTCAGTTGCAAAGAAGCGCAGGATTATTACGCGGCGATGGCGTGTGCGGCTAACATGGCGTTTACAAATAGACAAGTGATAGTGCACAGGATTAGGCAGGCTTTTGAAAAGGTGTTCAAAATGGATGCAGAAGCGATGGAGATGCACGTGGTGTACGACGTGGCGCACAACATGGCAAAGATTGAAAAGTACAAGGTTGATGGCGAAGTAAGAGAGCTCATCGTTCACAGGAAGGGCGCAACAAGGGCTTTTGGTCCTAGCGCAGAACTTCCTTCTATTTTCAAGTCCACTGGTCAACCTGTGATCATAGGAGGCTCAATGGAAACTGGCTCCTATCTTCTTGTGGGAACGGACAAAGCGATGGAGGTGACTTTTGGCTCAACCGCACACGGTTCAGGAAGAACGATGTCAAGAACGCAAGCAAAAAAAGTGGTCAGAGGTGAGGAGCTTGTGAAAGATATGGAAAGAAGAGGGATAATCGTGAAAGCTGCGTCCTACTCGGGTGTTGCGGAAGAGGCGGGAATAGCTTACAAAGACATACACGAAGTGGTAAAAGCCGTGCACGAAGCCGGAATTTCCAAAAAAGTCGTTGGATTTGTTCCGATAGGCAATGTAAAGGGTTAGTCGATAGGCACAAAGCAGTACACGAGGTTACCCTTGTTGTTTTTTGTGACTTCAAGCCTAAGCTTTGAGCCCACTCGTGGCCTTTTGTCCGTGACCACTCTTGCCAAAACGTTAATTCCTTCTTTGAGCCTCGCCACGCCCACATAGTAATCTCCCTCATCTTGAAAACTCTGAGGTTTTACGATTATTTGGGTGAAGGCAAGTAGCTGTGCCTCACGGCTAAGCTCAATCCACTGCATTTCGGACTTTTTGCAAAATGGGCACACGCTTTGGGGTGGAAAGTAAATTCTGGAGCAAGTGCTACACTTGGGCGCCAAAATTTTGCCTTCTTTCAAACCCTCGAAAAATGGGTAGATGTCGCTCACGGGTATCTGGTATTTGAGAATTAGCTCCCTTTGGTCGATGAAAAGAGGCAAACAATCCTTTTCGTCTTTTACAATTGGTAAATTCTCCAAACGCATCACCTACAGCGAATAAATCGTGACATACGCAAAGTGACCTGTTCCACCTACATTGTGTGTCAGCGCTACACCGTTTTTTATGTCCGCTTGCCGGGTAGATGGCAACTCTCTTCTTAGTTGCTTAACCGCTTCTACGGCCATTCCAACACCTGTTGCGCCAATAGGATGTCCCTTCGCTTTTAGTCCGCCATCAAGGTTTACAGGAATTAATCCGCCTTTGTATGTTTGCTCTTCTCTGATTAGGCGTATTCCCTCCCCTCTTTTTGCAAAACCCAGATCTTCATACGCAAGGATCTCCGCAATCGTAAAACAATCGTGAACAGTTGCCACGTCTATTTGTTTAGTTGGCTCCTCAATTCCCGCGGCTTTGTAAGCCTGTCTTGAGGCTTCGACTGAGGCTTCAAGCCCTAAAAAGTCGCTTCTTTTGCTCAAATTTGAGCTTCCGCTTGCAACGCCTTGCGCCTTGATCCAGACTGGGGTGTCGGTGAGCTTTTTTGCAAGCTCTTCGCTAGCCAAAACCACCGCCGCCGCTCCATCTGTTATTGGCGAAGAGTCTAGTAGCTTAAGCGGATACGCGACGTACTTTGATTTCATCACTTCGTCCACACTCACACGCTTTTGAAACTGCGCGTAAGGGTTCAGAGAACCGTAGTAGTGGTTTTTCACGGAAACAAGCGCCAAATCTTCTTCTTTAACCTCATACTTTGCCATGTAAGCTGAAGCGTAAAGCGCGTAATATCCTGGAAAGGTGAGCCCAAAATTTTCAAACTCCCAGAAAAAGTTACCCGCCCTTCCGATGAGCTCCACCACTGTTGGGACGGGGACGCCGTACATCTTTTCAACGCCCACTGCGAGCGCGATTTTTGCCGATCCTGATGCTATGCTTTGGTATGCCACTCTTATTGCGGCGCTACCAGTTGCGCAAGCCGCTTCGACGCGCATCGTTCCCTTCGGCGTAAGACCAGCGTAGTCGCCTACGGTCACCGCGGGTAAAAGCTCTTCGCTCCACACACCTGCATTTCCAACGGTAAAAAAGTCTACATCTTTTTGTTCAATTCCTGCATCTTGTAGCGCTGCGTTAATCGCTTCCCAAGCGAGCAAGTTCATGTTTGCGTCGTTTCTTTTTCCAAACTTGGTAATTCCGACGCCCACTACGCCCACTTTTTGCATCAAGTACCAATTAACCTCTTTACGACCACAACATTAGGCTTACTTTTGAAAACCTTATAAAACAATGGGTTTTATTATATTTGAAAAAGCTTGAGTGAGCTTTACGCGGAAAACATACTTTACCACTATGAACACCCGAGCAACAAAGGTGTGCTAGAAGACGCGCACATAAAGCACACAGACATGAACGCCCTTTGTGGCGATCAAGTCACGATTTACGCCAAAGTGATCGACGGAAAAATCTCCGATATAAAGTTTCAAGGAATTGGGTGTGCGATAAGCCAAGCTTCAGCTTCAATGCTCACAGAAAGGGTTAAGGGAATGGAGCTCAAACGCGTTCTTGAAATGGGTCAAAAACAGATTCTAGAAATGCTCGGTGTTGACACGCTTTCACCCATGCGAATTAAATGCGCCATGCTCGCTTTAAGAACTCTTCAAAAGGGAATACTCAACTACCTTGCAAAGAGTCAGTCTCCGCCAGGTAATGGTTCAGTCTCATAAGAAGAGACGATCGCTTGAAGTGTGGATTTTTCGGCGACCAAATCCCTTATTGAGAGCACACCAGCAAGTTTTCCCGATTTGTCCAAAACCACCAAGTGCCTTATTTTATTAGAGGCCATTTTTGCAGCGGCTTTGCCTATATCTTCATCAAGCTCAACCGTTATCAGCTTTTTTGTGGCAATAGTGTTGAGCTTTTCGTCAAGAGAAATACCCTTCGCGATCGCTCTTATCACATCTCTTTCCGAAACAACGCCAACTGGTTTTGTGGGATTTGACAAATCCACTACGACAAGCAAGCCAACACCTTCAGATGCCATAAGACGAGCGGCGTCTTTGATCGTAGCGTCCTTTGACACCACAACCGGTTTTCTCTTTACCAGATCTGAGACCTTCAAACCTTTCGCCCGTTAGATGATTATAAGCAAACATATAAACTTTCGCAATAAAGTTTAAGCCTAGGCTCATAGAAATAACGAAAAAGGGTTGGTTTGAAAACAGACGAGTTTCCGCTCGCTCTTACGTACAACGATGTGCTTTTACTTCCACGTAGGTCGAGCGTTCGCTCAAGGGCGGAAGTTGACACTTCAACTTTTCTCACAAAAGAGCTAAGACTTGGTATACCATTGGTTTCGGCAAACATGGACACAGTCACAGAGTCCACGATGGCAATAGCGATGGCGCGCTTAGGCGGTATTGGTATCATACACAGATTTATGGAAATAGAAAGGCAGGCAAACGAAGTAAAAAGGGTAAAGAGGGCCGAGGCTTATGCGATATCAAATCCGTACACGATTAAGCCCACATCCTCAGTAGCCGAGGCGAAAGAAATCATGAGAGACACCGGGGTGAGCGGCTTACTCGTGGTTGACGACTCTATGAAGCTACTTGGAGTGGTTTCTAAAAGGGATGTAAGGTTCACAAAAGACGACGCAAAACCCGTGACCGAAGTGATGACTCCTCGCGAAAAACTGATCGTCGCGCACGAAGGAGTTACGCTTGCAGAAGCGATGGAGTTGCTCAACAAACACAGATTAGAAAAGCTACCAATCGTCGATCAAAACGATGTCGTCAAAGGTCTAATCACCGCAAAGGATGTCGAAAGATTCGTCAATCCTTCAAAGGCGGCAAAAGACTCGCAGGGTAGGTTGCTAGTCGGAGCCGCAATCGGCGTAAGAGGAGACTATTTGGAAAGAGCCAAAAAGCTTGTTGATTCTGAGGTGGACGTGCTTGTTGTGGACGTGGCACATGGTCATGCTGACCACGTTTTGGAGACAGTAAAAAAAGTCAAGTCTCTTTTCCCAAATGTGCCTGTGATCGCAGGAAACGTCGCCACTGCGGAAGGAACGGAAGACTTGATCGCGGCTGGTGCCGACGCGGTCAAGGTGGGAATAGGACCGGGCGCTGCGTGTACCACTAGGCTTGTGACGGGTGTTGGGGTGCCACAGCTTTCTGCGGTTATGTGGTGCGCCGAAGCCGCTGAGAAACACGGCGTACCGATCATCGCTGACGGAGGAATAAGAAACTCTGGCGACATAACAAAGGCTTTGGCGGCTGGAGCCTCCACTGTTATGATAGGAAGCCTTTTTGCCGGAACCGATGAAAGCCCAGGGTATTTCATCGTAAGAGATGGAATAAAGTACAAGGCTTACAGAGGAATGGCATCACTCGGTGCGAACATAACTAGAAGACTTCTTGACAAAATGGACATAAATCCAGAAGATGTTGCGCAGATAGTTCCTGAGGGCGTTGAGTCCGTTGTGCCATATCGAGGAAGTGTGAGTGAAGTTGTGTCGCAATTAATCGGAGGCTTAAAATCTGGAATGAGTTATTTGGGAGCAAGGAATTTAGAAGAGCTCAGGAAAAACGCGAAATTTGTGAGAATAACCGCACTTGGCGCGCAAGAAAGCTACGAAAAGCTTCAAGCTTGGTGAAATTCACAAGTGTGGTGCGTGGTCGGCACAAAAAGAGTGGCGCAAAAAATCGCAAAAAGGTGTGAAAAGCTTGGGATTCAGGCTGAACCCTTTCCTCTGGTTTACCAAGTGGTAAACGAGAATATAAAAGACGAATTGCAAAGGATAACCGAGCTAGACACTAGCGTTTTTACGAGTGTTAGCGCGGTCAAGCTTGTGTTCAAAAACGCCAGTTTGCGTCTAAAAAAAGAAATTTCGCGCTCCACGTGCTTCACGATTGGGCCTGCAACCTCTGAAAGTGTAACCCAAGTTTTTCACTGCAAAAATTTGTTTGTGGCACAACCTTACTCTTCTTTGGGTTTGATAAAGCTGATAGGAGAAAAGAAGCTTGGTCGTTGCGCGCTTTTTTCTTCTTTAAAAAGAAGCACGGAGCTTGTGAACCACCTTAAAAAAAGGTGTGACGTGCTCTACGAACCCAAACTCTATGATTTGTCGGTTGACGAAAAAGTGTTACACAAATTAGAAAACAAATTAATTCAAAAAAACTATTTCGGTTACGTGTTTACGTGTTCCACCGCCGTATACGCTTTGGCAAACCTTTTAGGAAAAACCAACGCGAACTTTGTGGCGATGGGTCCACGAACCGCAAGCGCTCTCTCTCAGCTAGGTGTAAAGTGTTACACGCCAAACTCTTATGACGTGGATGGCGTTGTCTCCTTGATTTCTGTTCTTTCAACCAGAAACTGAAATTTGTCTAATTGGTGGTTTCTCGTAAAGCGTTTGTAGCGCGCTTTTAACTGGCGCGTCGTTGTACACTATTTTTGACGGAAAGATCGAAAGGTAGTTTTCACATCCGACCATTCTTTCAACCGCTTTCAAGTCGCGTTCTATTTCACTCAAATCTCTTCTACAAACAGAGAGCATGAGCTTGTCTTCTCCGAAATTCGCATACCAAATCGAATAATCTTTGAATCTTTCGATGAGCTTTATTTTTGTGCCATTGTATGAAGACCTCCCAAGGTTCACAAAAAGGTAGTAAGGAATGAAATCCTTGATCTTACTTGGTTGAAGTTTTAGTGTAAACTTTACGTCGCGCCCCTCGATGAGCTTGGAAAGTCTCCTGTTGACGGTTCTAGCGGACACTCCAAGCTTTTTCGATAGCTCCGACACAGGGAGTCGAGGCTCCTCTAAAAGTGTTAGCATGATTCGTAAGTCAAGTCTAGTGAGCGTCCTCCTGTTTTCTATAGACGTATACTCTGCGTGAAATCTTCTTTTGACCTCAAACTCGTTTAGGATCGAAAGAATTTGCCTTTCTTGAATTTGTGCCTGCTTTATGGAGTTTGCCAGAGTAAAGACAAGCAAACTTCCTTCAATGCACACAATCGCTGTATAGAAATACGGTAAATCGAACAACTCTTCGATTTTGCCACACATTACGCTATGCCTTTTGTTTTCTAAGTAAAACGCATATGTAGAAATTTCAAGATTTTCGAATTTGGGTATCATCCTGAATCCTTCGATCACACCTTCTCTCACAAGCTTTTTTATTCTGTTTGCTACAGCATTTCCAGTCAACCCTATCGACCTACCGATCTTTTCGGAAGAAAGCCTCGCGTTTTGTGATAGTTGCGTCAAAATCTGAATATCATGTTGATCCATATCCTGAATCATTACGCTTAAGTAAAATAAATTTCTTTTTAATTGGTTTGTGTTAGTTGAACATTCGAAGAGCTTATTTTTGCTTATTACCTCACTAAACTGAGCTTTATGGGAGCTCAGGAACCCGTTGTGGTGCACAAAGGCTTGGAAAACGTTTACGTGTGTGAAAGCAACATCTGCTTTATCGATGGAGAAAATAGCAGGCTATTATACCGTGGGTATAGCGTCGAAGACCTGGTCGAAAACTCTTTTTACGAAGAAGTGGCGTATCTGCTTTTGTACGGAAGGCTTCCCAAAAGAGAAGAGCTTTCAAGCTTTGTAGAGAGTTTAAGACAAAGCTACGAACTTCCGAAGGTGATGCTTGATTTATTGAAACAGTTTCCAAAGAACGCACATCCCATGGACGTTTTAAGAACGGGTGTCTCGATGCTTTCTTTTTTCGACAATTCGTCCGATGATTACTCGCGCGCACTAAGAATTATAGGCGCAATGCCCACAATAGTGGCCTCTTTTGCAAGGGCAAGAAAAGGGCTTGAGCTTGTAGCCCCAAAAAAGGAGCTTTCGATTGCCACGAATTTTCTTTATATGTTAAACGGTAATGAACCCGATGAGGAAGACGCGCGCGCAATGGACATCGCGTACATAGTGCACGCAGAACACGAAATGAATGCGTCAACTTTTTCTTGTATTGTGACCGCATCCACTCTGAGCGATCTTTACTCCGTGGTCACCTCAGGCATCGCCACGCTCAAAGGTCCTCTACACGGCGGGGCGAACGAAAGAGCGCTCGAGTACTTTTTGTCGGTTGGCTCACCAGAAAAAGCGGAAGAAGCGGTTGAAAAAACTCTTAATGCAAAACAAAGACTTATGGGCTTTGGTCACAGAGTTTACAAAAACTACGACCCTCGTTACAAAATTCTCAAACCGCTCGCAAAAGCGCTTAGCGAAAAAAAGGGAAAAGCGTGGGTTTACAAAACAGCCGAAGCGGTTGAACAAGCCGCCTTAAAAAGGCTTTCAGAACACAAAATTTTCCCAAACGTAGACTTTTACTCAGGCATCCTGTTTCACGCACTAGGAATAGAAACCGACCTTTTCACACCAATTTTTGCGATGAGTAGAAGCGTAGGTTGGATCGCACACGCTTTGGAGTATGTGCAAAACAACAGATTGATAAGACCAAAGGCTTACTATACTGGTGAGCTCAACAAAAAGTACACACCGATAGACCAACGGTGAAAAGTGTGCAAAAAAGCGTCGTGCTTTTTGCTCTGCTTGCGATATCGTTGAGTTTTAATCTGTTTTTCTTGCTGAGAACCACAGTTTACGCACCATTTTCATCATATGTGGTGTGGAACGTCCCTACAACGCTTTCCGCACACAGCTATCTTTTTTCTAGCATGTTCGACACATTCGAAATGAGCGTTACACTAAACGCGAATTCAAGCGTTTATGTCTACGTGTTCACACCAACGGAGTACGTGCGGTTTCAGACAAATCCCGCCTCTCCTCCAAGCTACGTGGCCTTCTATTCAGGAAAGTATATCCACTTTGTTTGGAACTTGAGCGAAGGTTGCGGCGGATACCTTTGGGTGGTGTACAACCCATCAGCGCACACCGTTTTGATAACACCATACGTAGTGGCCACGTATCACCCTTCTACTGCGCCGACGGGTGTTTGCGCAGAGAAAGATTAATCCCTATCTTTTTCAAGTTTTTAGTGTGTATCAAACTTCTAACAAAGCGGTTTACATAGTTCTTGTGATAGGCATTCTCCTTGGCGCGCTCGCTGGTTTTACGATCTCTTACACCACTCTGAGCAACAAAATTCAATTTCTTCAAAATGAAGTGAACACACTTGCAAGAAACCAGCTTGCGCTTGAAAAGATTGCTAGCGTGCCTGTCGAGCCAGTCGAGACCGCAAGCTACCAAGGGATGTCTAATCTTTCCACTCTTTACCAAAAAACTGTTAGCTCGGTCGTAGAAATAGAAGCGATCCAGCAACAAGTGATTCAGGGAATATTTGGTTTTCAAGTTGAGCAAGTGCCAGTTTTGGGTTCTGGATTTGTTGTGGAATACAACAAAAGCTTTTACATAATAACAAATTATCACGTTGTTGAAAACGCAACGAGTGTTGCTGTAAAATTTTACGATGGGCGTTCTTATCCCGCTAAAATTGTGGGAGAAGACAGATTTAGTGATCTTGCGGTTTTAAGCGTTAACGCACAAGGTGAAAACATAAAACCACTGCCACTCGCAAACTCCTCACAGTTGCAAGTTGGTGACACTGTGGTCGCAATAGGAAACCCATTTGGTCTTTCAAACACTTTTACCGTTGGAGTTGTGAGCGCACTAAACAGGATTTTGGACGATCCTGTGGCCGCTCCTTATTCAATAGCAGGCGTGATTCAAATCACCACACCGATTAATCCTGGTAATTCGGGTGGACCACTGCTAGACCTTGCGGGTCAAGTGGTGGGCGTGACAACTGCGATCATTGCGAATAGCCAAGGACTTGGTTTTGCCATACCGTCTAACGTCGTGGCAAGAGAGCTGCCGTATCTTGTGGCAACGGGTAGATACGATTTACACCCTTACTTTGGCTTCTCTGTAGTCACCATGAACTATTATATAGCGCGTGCGATGAACACTAGTGTGACATACGGCGTGCTCGTTCAACAGGTTTTACCAAACAGCCCCGCTGCCAAGGCGGGTCTAAAGGGCGGAAGCTACCAAGCTCAGATTCTCGGAGAATCTGTATGGCTAGGCGGTGATATAATACTTGCGGTGAACGGCACACCTGTACAAGGCACGAGCGACTTGCTCTCCTATCTACAGCTCAACGTGCTACCTGGTGAAACAGTGGTTTTTACCATATACAGAGTAAATGAAACAGTCGAAATACCCCTCATAGCAGGATACCTACCAGAAGAAAATCACTAAAACAAAAATGACGTCAAAATTATATTCTCCTGCTGTTCTACTTAATGATTCCCTCCTATTCGGTGTATTACACCGTAAACAGTTGTACAAAGTTGGGAATAGATTCGAAGTTTTCTTCAAGCGTTATCATAAAGCTTTTCATTAGACACCAAAGATTCAACGGATTTCATCAATCCAAGCGGTTTTGGAAATTCTAACAGCAGCCTCCATGGTATCACAACTTTGTGTGTAGCTACTTCACCCAAGTGGCTTTACCTTGCAAAGAAACTTGAGTTTTTGTGATTACACATCGAGCCAACTTCCCCGTTTACGCGTAAACGTGTGTGCAATTATGAGTGCGTAGCGATTGTGCCCGTGTTTTTTCTTGCCATTCCGCTCAATCGCTCTTTAGTTTAAAACTCTAACTTTGAGTTTGAGATCTGTGATTCCAAAGGCGTTGAGCAACACTTTAAGCTCAAATTTTTGAAGTGAGTGTTGAATATCACGCTTTGGATTTGGTAAACGTGGCGCAACCACAAGCTTTAGTTGGACAGCGTACTTATGTGACCAATGTCCACAAATAACCATATTTCTGGAAAAAAGATTTAAATTTATAAAATGCTACAAAAACAATCTTTGAGCATGAGAAAAATACCAAGCAGTATGGCCACACAACACCCTGATAACGCAAACATGCCACCATGGTCAAATGGTGATATCATTCAAGGTGACGCCGAAGTTTACGAAGCGTATTTTTCCTATAAAGAGCTTGGAATTGAAGAAGTGATGTGGGACGCAGAGGGAAAAGACGTAGACGCTCACGTGGTAAGGAAGCTACTTTCAGGTTACCCCGAGTATTTCAAGGAAAGAAAACTTGGGGAAGACATCTTCTTAACCTATAGAATTCCAAATCCGCGTGTGGAATATTCGGAAAGAAAACTCGTTTCAGAGATTCTCGAAAGTATAGCAACTAGCTATGATGTCGCAAAAGAGTTCCATGGTTACGGAGCACCGCCCATATTCGAAGTGATACTACCGCTCACCTCGTCTTTCAAAGAGTTAATCCTTGTAAAGCGCTACTACGAGCGCGTTGTTTGCGGAAAAGATTCTATAAAGCTTTTCGAAGACACGAGTGTGCTTGAATGGCTCGGAGAGACCAATCCAAAATCGATTGAAGTAATTCCTTTGATAGAAGACAAAGAGTCTCTTTATCGCGTTGAAGAAATTATAAGCGGGTACGTGCGTGTCACCAAATCCAAGCTTTTAAGGGTTTTTATTGCGCGCTCTGATCCAGCGCTTAATTATGGATTAATTTCGGCGGTACTTTTAGCGAAATACGCGCTTGCAAAGCTTTCTCAACTAGAAGAAAAGCTAGACGTGGAAATTTTTCCGATAATTGGTGTTGGTCCACCAACCTTTAGAGGAAATTTCAATCCAGAAAATGTCGACAACGTTTTAAACGAATACCCAAGTGCCTTTACTTTTACTGTTCAGTCTGCTTTTAGGTACGATTATTCTGTCCAAACAGTGAAAAAGGCTGTTACAAAAATTAACTCTTTGAAACGTTCAAGGATAGAAGAGTTAGAGCTTTCGTGCCAAAAATAGTTGAAAGTGTTACACGACGCTACCAACCAATAGCTGAAGCGCTTGCGGATTTGGTAAACAAAGTTGCGACTCTTCTACCAAAAAGAAGGGCAAGGAAACTACATGTTGGTTTGTACGGGTATAGCAGAGGCGTTGGGCGAGTGAAATTACCGCGTGCCATTCCGTTTACCGCCGCTCTTTACTCACTTGGATTGCCTCCTGAAATTTTTGGGGCTAGCGCACTTTCTCATTTAGGTGAAAAAGATTGGAAAACGCTTGAAGACGTGTACAAAAACATTCTTTTTGATTTAAAGTTTGCCGCGTCGTACTTTAGCTGGGACACTTTTGAAGTTCTTTCAAAAAAGCTCATAAAACGAACTCTTGCAAAAAGTTTAAAGCACGATCTTGAATTTCTTTCAGAAAATTTGTGTGTGAAAGTGGGTCCAACCAACTACGAACAGAAGAAACACTCCTTGCTTTCAACTCTCTTTGTTTACGCGCTTATTAATGAAAATCTTTCGGAAGCCAAACTCTATCTCATGGAAATGGCTAAAACACGTAGGTTTTTGGGCTAAAAAGTAGCAATTAGTGAATGAACAGATCTTAACACGAAATCTGCAAAGAACTTTTTAGAGCGCATCGATCACCACACATTAGATGCACCACTAAACTTTTTTAAAAGCGTGTAAAAAAGTATTGAATTGCTCATCTTAAGCAAGCAAACGCTTGAAAGGTTGTTTAACGCCGAAGAGGCGCTAAATGCGCTCAGCTTAGGATACAAACATTTCGAAATGGGATTGGTGAGCAATCCAGAGCGTAGCGTGATCACCAAAGAGAACGACTGGTGGGGTGTTATGCTCGCTCATAGCTACGAAACAGGCGTGTGCGTCAAAGCGGTTAGTGTGCTACCAAACAACGCAAAAAAAGGAGCACCAGTGACTCAAGCGCTTGTGATCTATCACAACGCACTAAATGGCGAACCGCTTGCACTCATTGAAGGAACCACTTTTACCGCCTTAAGAACCGCTTGTGTTAGCGCGCTAGCTTTAAAACTTTTGATAAAACCCGAAGACGTTTTCTTTGTTGGCACCGGCCTACAAGCCAGATACCACGCATTCGTGTTAAAAGAGCTATTTGACATTAAAGAAGTGAACGCGCGCTCTAAAACCACTCGATCTAGGGAATCCTTTCTCTCGTATTGCGCAAACTTGGGTTTAAAGGTCAATTCTTCTCTCAAGGAAGAGGACGCGCAAACGGTCATCGTTGCTACGACATCGAATGTGCCTGTGGTTGAGCGCTTTGGTGAAAAGAACAAAATCATAGTTTCGATTGGCGCTCCCACACCGAGTGCAAGGGAGCTCTCAGACCAGGTGTTAAAAAAAGCGGATTATATAGTCGTGGATTCTTACGAAGGCTGTTTAAAGGAGGCCGGTGACATAATCCAACCGCTTAGCGCAGGTTTACTCAAAAGAGAAAAAATTGTGTCGTTGGGCGAGCTTGTCACATCAAAGAAAAGTGTATCAGGTAAAATCGTTTACAAGTCGGTAGGAATTGCTTTTCAAGACCTTTATATCGCCAAATACTTTTTCGACAAAGCGCAAAAAGAAGGTGTAGGGCAAAACGTATCACTTGTATAGTAAAGCTAATACTCTTTCATACGCTTTGGCTTCGTGGCGTCTGCATTGAAAGTGGGTTTTGCTCTTAGGTCCGAAGTTTTCCACCCGGCTACGATCCAAAAGGCTGTATCCATTCTTGATGATTTGGGTGTGGAAAGCGTTTGGTTTCCTGATATAGCGTTTGATGCGCTAGAGCTTTCGGCGATTGCGCTAGGCGCCACCCAAAAAATAAAAGTGGGCACTGGCGTGATTCGAATTTTTGAGCACTCGCCTGAGCAGCTTGTAAAAAGAGTTTACACGCTCAACCAAGCCTCTGGAAAAAGGTTTACGCTTGGCGTGGGCACTGGCGCAAGGACTGGAGAAAGGGCGATAGAGGATTTTCTAAAGCACTATAAGCAGTTCGTTCAAATTTATCCAGAAAAGAACGAGCTTAGCGTTTACTTTTCGGCTTTAAGAAAGCGAATGCTCAACTTGGCTTTGAAAGAGGCCAATGGCGTGATTTTTAACTTCTGCTCACCAAGCTATGTTTCAAAGTTAATAGGCAACGCCAAAAGACAAAACTTTGTTTTTGCGGTGTACATAAAGCTTTTCTTTGCAAAACAAGATAGTGTAGCTTCTAAAATGCTTATTGACGAATTCTTAAGATACTACTCATATCCACATTACGCAGCCATGTTTGAAAACATGGGTGTCACAAAGGAGCTTGAATCTCTGAAAAAAGGAGAAATTAGCAATGTGCCAGAAAGTCTTTTAGAAATAAGCCTTTACAATCCGGGTAAAGACGCTTTGTTTTCAATGATCACACGCTTTTTAAAGGTCGGAATAAACCTTCCGATAATTTATCCCTACGTCGCAGGGTCCACCGACTACAAGCTTGGAGTGCTCAGTAACCTTGCGCGTTCGCTTGTTGAGGGATAGCGATGAAGACTAGTGTGATGCTTAGCGGAAACGGCGACCTTTCAAGCACACTTATCGCTTCAATTTCGCAAAAAGTAGAAGAAAGGGGTTTTTATGCGCTTTGGTTCGGAGAAACCACGCTCAGGGACGCGGGAGTGCTCGCAGGTATAGCGGCTTTTGTCACAAAAAAGCTGGTACTCGGAACGTCCATCATAAACGTGTTCACGAGAACTCCAGGTCAACTTGCTATGCTAGGCGCAACCCTTAGCGAATTAAGCGGTGGGAGGTTCACGCTAGGCTTAGGCGTGAGCACCCCGTCGATTGTGCAAGGTTGGCATGGCGTAAATTACGAACGCCCATTGAAAAGGATGGAAGAGACGCTCAAACTTCTTAAGAAATACTTTTCTTTTGAAAGGTTTAATTATCAAGGCGAGTTTTTCTCGCCAACAAACGCAAGGCTAAAGCTACGAAGTTCACCTAGAATTGCGGTTGCAGCGCTAAATCCCAAAATGATTCAGCTTGCGTCCCAACACGCCGACCAAGTGATACTAAACCTTTATCCCGTTGAAAAAGTGAAGTATGTGCTACCTTTGACAAAAAGCGCTGAAAGCTCTGTGATGCTCTACTGCGTTATAGCCAGCGACGAAAAAGCGCTTGATGCCGCAAAGGAGCTTTTGGCGTTTTACGGTAGTTCCCAAGCGTACGCAAGGCTGTTTGCAAGTTTTGGTTTTTCGGAAGAAGCAAAGGCGATGCTCAACGCTTGGGAAAGAAAGGACAGAGAAGGAGCAAAGCGCGCGGTGACGCAAAAAATGGTTGAGGATCTCATGGTTTTGGGAGACATAAAGCTTTTAAGAGATAGGGTAAAGCAGTATCACGAAGTCGGAATAAGCGAAGTTTTGATAGCACCCTCACCCTTTGGTGACTTTTTGGGAAATATAAAGGCCGTAGTCGAAAACTACTGAAGCAAGAAGGGCTCTGGAAGTAGCCTTTGTAGGTTTGAAGTTTTTACGCCTATTTTAGAGGCATAAATCACCACGATGTTTCGTGAAAACTCAATAAGCGCCTGTCTACACGCGCCGCACATCGAAGGTGGGTTTTCGGTGTTTGTGGCAACGCAAATCGCGACAAACTGAGTCGCGCCTTCGGAAATCGCCTTAAAAAGGGCCACTCTTTCCGCGCAGATCGTTAAGCTATAAGATGAGTTTTCGATGTTGCATCCTGTGAAAACGCGTCCATCAGACGAAAGCAAGGCGCAGCCGACCGCGTACTTGGAATATGGAGAATAGCTATATCTCAAAGCTTCAAACGCTTTTTTCACAAGTTTGTTTTTTGTTGATTTGCGCATAAACATCGTAAGTTGAATTCGCTTAAAAGTTAACCTTTTAGAGCGCCAGTCGCTTTCTCTTTGAGTTGTGTGAATGCGTGTTTTGTGCAATCGTAAAGGGCGAAAAAAGTAGTCACAAGGTTTTCGAAAGCGTAGAACACTTGGCTTTTTTGGACATTCATCCATTTGTCATTGGACACACGCTTGTGATACCCAAAAAGCACTACGACACACTCGAGGATATGCAAGTCGAAGAGGTGGGCTGGCTTTTTAAAACCGTGGCAACCATCGCACCAAAAATAGTGCGCGCTGTTAACGCTCACGGGTTTCGTTTAATTCAAAACAACGGCGAAGCGGCGGCGCAAGTTGTGAAACACGTACACGTTCACATACTACCTTTAAGAAACGAGCAAAGGAATGTGTTCTTAAAAAGGCTTGATCTTACAGATTTAGAACTTGAAAACATAGCGCAGAAGATAAGAGAAAGCATTAGCTGAGCGCTTTTTGTATCGCCTTTTTTATTTCTTCTAAAGCCTCATCTCTGTGTTTTTCAGCATCAAACGCAAGCTCTCCTCCTGCGGCGTATTCGTGCCCTCCACCACTAAGGTTTTTTGCGATCTTTGAGCAATCAATGGCGTTGTTGCTACGTCTAAAGCTCACCTTTTTACCTTTTACGTAAACTTGGATGTCGCTTTTCACGTTTTCTCTTATGATGTCACACGTCTTGGTTGGTCCAAGAGGGTCCTTTGCAAACCCGACCGCCACAACAAAGTCATTTACTTTAAACGTCCTTGTGTCTTTTAGAAGTTGCTCTATCGCTTTTTCTTCTTGCTTTTTGTACTCCAAAAAGTGTTCGTAAGTCAAACTATCAAGAAAAACGCCTTCCGCCAAATTCTGAGCAAGTCTTTCCAAGTTTTTGTCGCAAACGCTTTTTTCCATGGAATTGTAGTAATCCACGACGCAAACAAGGGTCTTTGCGACTTCGTCAAGCGGAAGATGAAAGTCGGTTGAGTGAGCGATTTGAGAAAGCGTGAGAGAAAATTTGTCGTTTCCTCCGAACAATTTGTGCACAAGCTCAGCGCCACACGCTTCTTCGTCCTTTACTTTTAAGAGGTGTACACCAGCTTGCTTAACGAGTGAAATTGATTGTTCTGACCAGTTGTGATGGTCGAGCCAGTAAACGATCGCTCCTTTTTTTGTAAGCTCGCTTAGCACGTCCGACAACCGCTTTGCGTAATCGTCGTCCAAACCAAAATCCGCTATCACCACAAAGTCTCCTTGTGAAAGAGCGTATAGTTTTTTGATTAACTCTTCAACATTTTCTTTGCCATAGTCCACAAAGTTGAGCTTCGCATCCCTGAAGCGCCTTAGGAATATGGCCGCGCTCATCAAACCGTCAACGTCACGCCTGTGCGAAAATATTACATTTGCCACGAATAGTTTATCAACACAGGATAAAAAAAGCGTTTCCAATTCGAAGAGTTTATTTGGTTGTGTGAAATTCGATACAGGTGGAGCGACAAACCGCGGTTAGCGTGGTTTTGATTACCGTAGGCGTAGTAATAATTGTTTTAGCCGCTTTTTTCGCTTTCAGCGAATTCGTTACACTTTCTTCTTCAAGCAAAACGACCTCCGACTTAAACGCTTCAGTGAGCTGGCTGGTTTACGCGCTTTCACAGGTTCTTTTTCTTGCAGTCGCGGTTTGGGGCGGTTCGGTGCTTTTGGCCAAGGGTCTTGAAGTTTTGAGGTGAATGTGTAAGATTGCAGGACAACGCGCTCACAAACAGCTTGAAAGTTGCGCTTTATTTTCTCATTTTTGTTCTCATCGTGCTACTTTCTCTTGCCGCGTTAACACTCAACAACCTTTCATCTTCTAAGATCGCCTTCTCAAACGGCAGTTTGTCGGTAGAAGGCCACGATGTTTATCTGAGCATAGTTTTTGAAATAAGTAACCCAGGACCATTGACTTTAAAGAACACTCTGGCTGGTGTTTCTTTTGCCATCCCACCTTCAAGCTTTTCGAACTCCACAAAACCACTTGAGTTGAGCTCGGGTAAGGCTATTTCTGTTCCTTTGGTCTTGCGTTTTTCATTAAGCAAAGATGAAGTTTGCAAAATTCTCTTTGAAGACACACTGGGCGTGTACACACTGTCTGTGAACACGTCAATTCAGGGGATTTTGCCACTTTCGTTTTACGTGGAACGTAACGTGTCCCTTGGAGCGCTTTTTTCAAACGCAAGCTTTTCGGTTTACCCATCATCGCACGGTGCAACTTTTTCTTATAGCTTTTTTAGCAAAGGAGAGCTTTTCTATCCAAGCGCGAATTTGACGATTTCGCTCTTTGGTATAGGGGGTTCATCGAGCTATACCATTAGCTTACAAGGAAAGCCCAACTCGAGCGTGTCAGCCACGTACGAGCTAAACACAAGTTTTATCCCTTCTTCTGTGAACATTCAGCTTGATGCGCTTGGATACACATACACGCTCTACCAAGGCGCTCTACCAGTTTCTTTGAAAGGAAGTGAAAGCCTTTGCGCTTGAACTATCAAAAAGCGGTGATGTCTGTGGTTTACGCCCTTTTTTCGTACCTTTTGATTTTTGTCGCTCTACCTTATTTGCTAAGAAACTATGCGCCACAAGAAAGCGTTCACATGTTTTTGAACTCAAGTTCGATAATTGTTGCAGCGATCTTGATCGCTTTGAGCGCAATTTCCGCGCTTTTTTCGCACACAAAAATAAGAGGTGTGTTTGGAGTCGCGCTCGGTTTTGTGTCTTTTGCTTTTGTTTCAGAAGCTTTCAAAAGCGTAAGTGCGGTGTACCACATAAGCGGCGAATACATCGTGGTGAACTACGCGTTTCTTGTTGAACTTTTGAAACTCTTTTGTCTGTTTGAAGCCGCTATTGGCGTAACAAGACTTGTAGGTGACAATAGCTAACACGATAGACAAATTGTTCATCCACTTTAAAAAGTTAAGAATTTTTCCAAGTTGTATGCTAACACTTAATCGTGAGCTACTGGTGAGCTTGGTTGCACCAAAAAGCGCCGTCACCGGTGGATTCTATAGAGTGGGCGCCGCTCTTAGGGCGCAACACCCACCAAGAGGTGTAAAGTACAAGGTTGACGAAAAGCTTGTGAGGGTGCCTCCACGCTTTGAGCAGTACAAACCCACACCAGCAGCTTTTCTTTATTGGCTGTGGAGCGCACTGAGCGATCATCTCAAGAAGCCTGAAGGCGAGTTGATACACTCGTTTTTTTGGAGCTATTTTAACCTTTGGCAACCCTGGATTCACGAAAATGATAGCTCGCTTAGCCAGTATCTTTCAGGATATTTTGGGTTTAACAAAAACGCTTACCAAAAAGTGTTAAAGATCGCAACGTCGATCCTAAATGCCAAAAGCTGTAAAGCGGTGATCGTTTGGAGCGATGTCGCAAAAAAGAGCATGGTGAAAGACGGCGTCGAAGAACAAAAGATAGAAGTGGTACCACCTCCCATGCCACCTCATGAAAGAAAGCAAGATGATGAAAAAGAGCTCGTTTTGACTTTTGTCGGAAGAGACTACGAAAGAAAAGGTGGAGAGTTTGTGTTAAAAGCGTTTAAAGCTCTGAGAGAGAAAGGGTGGCAAGTTCGCCTAAAGTACATCGGTCCAATTGAAAATCCAGCGCTAAAACAATGGGCAAAAAACAATTGTCATATCGAGTATCACGAATTCATGCTCAATCAGGAACTACACGCAAAGGTTTTTCCGAAAACGGATTTGTTGTTACTACCCACTAAGGCGGAAGCTTACGGAATCACCGTTCTTGAAGCGATGAGCTATGGTGTGCCAGTGCTTATTACCGACTTGCCAGTTTTAAGAGAAGTCACTAGAGTAAGTCACGAAGCGATTTATTTTGAACGAGACAATTTCGAGCAATTCTTTGAAAGGCTAGTTTGCTTGCTAAGCGACGAAAAGCTAAGAAAAACTGTGGGTAAGGCGCTTAAAAGAGTTGTTGAAGAGCGCTATCATCCAGAGATAGTAAACCAAAAGCTACTTCGAATTTATCAAAAGAGTCTAAATTGACGCTCGAAAAACTCATTGCGATCTTCGTGTTAGCAGCTTCACCAATTGGCGAGATTCTGATTGCGATTCCTTTAGGTGTCGCGTTGGGGTTTCACTCTACGTAGGCGTACGTAGGTACATATCATTGTACCTATCATACGCGTAGAGCTTGGGCTTCAGCGCATCATTTAGGAACCTCACGAGTTCATTGGTCCCCTTCAGCTTTCCCCCTTTCTCGACCCACCCACTCACACGCCGGGGAAGGCCTCATGGGGAGCGCCCTCCATCTTCAGTCCCCCTGAGTGTGCGCGTACCCCTCCCTCGGCGGAGGTCTTGGGTCTTTGCTACCACCCTACTGCCCGTGCACACACTCAAATCCAGAAATCTATATAAACCTATTTTGAAACTGCTGACTACGGCGTTGATCCATTTCATTCTTTTTTGGTATATAGCAAATATTCTTCCGTGCGTACTCTTGTTGATTCTTTTAGAGAAGATTCAAAAATTTCCAAGATTTTTTAACCTCTTTTCAAAAAGAGTTGATAAAACACTTAAAAAAGCAAATCCACATTTGCTTTCTTTTGTGTTTTATTACTCCCATTTTGGGTGTTTACGCAACTTCTCTTGGTACACAAATCATTGGCTTAACCAGGATGCGATCTTTTACAAGCCACAGGGGTTTTTGTTTACGGTATTTCTGAAACACTTATATTTTTCGGAATTCACCTTTTTAAATTTTCATAAAACTTTTCAAGAAACTCGAGTTGCTCTTTTGTCGGAGAGGATTGTGGATGAACGCTTTTTAAATACTCCAGCGCTTCTTTGAGTGAGAATCCTTCGAGAATAAGATAGGCTGTAACGACTGTTACGGACCTTCCCATGCCTGCATGACAGTGCACAAAAACCTTCTTTCCTTGTTTTATCTTTTGCTTTATCCAAGACAGAGCGTCCAACAACTCCTTTTCGTTTGGCGCGTGTTTGTCGAGCACGTCAAGGTATTTACATTCAAAGTCAGCACAGTCGAGCTTTGCACCCACACTTAGCACCGCAGTTATTCCTTCTTTTTTTAGCTTATCCTTACTCACATCGCTTGACCCTATTGCCAAATTCTGAGTTACCCAATCAAAGCTGTGCTTTCCTGTGACAATACTAAGAAATCTGTAAAGCTGTGCGTCTATGTCCACAAGAACTGGTTGCCATTCTTGTCAAATAAGCTTCACTGTTAAGAACCAATGTTAAAGCTTTTAACAAGGGTGTGAACTTTAAAACTAAAAAGAGCGAGATGAAAGGTCCAGTTGCAGTTTGCGCTAGAAAAGATAAACGACACCGTTTATATGATAGACCCTTACGTTTTTGGTCAAAAAGGATACATTTCACTTTATTTTGTGGCGAGCGACGCACCACTTCTTTTTGATCCAGGACCGGATTCGGCTGTTGAAACTGTGTTTTCAGCAATCGAAAGCATTGGTTTTAAGCCAGAAGATTTGCGATACGTTTTTGTTTCTCAGGTTTATCCCGATCACGCTTCAGGTTTAAAGAGAATTTTGGACCGCGCTCGCAATGCGTGCGCTCTTGTGTCTTCCACAGGAACAAGACACTTGATAGATCCCTCAAAAATGCAACAGACTTACCAAGCGTATCTTGGTGATTTCGCAAAGCTCTTGGGCGATTTTCCACCCGTTCCCTCGGAGCGAATTAAAAGCGCGCCCACCGAGTTTGAACTCGCTGGACAACCTGTAAAAGTGGTTTCTTGTCAAGGTCGCGCGCACCACCAGTTATGCCTTAAGATGGGCGAACTGCTTTTTGGCGCTGATGTGCTTTCAACGCACATCAGCTTGGACGAACACTATTTGCCCGCAAGTTTTCCGCAGGGTTTTGACCTACAAAAATATCTTCAAGATTTGGACACACTACTCGCGCTCAATTTTTCAAAGCTTTGCATCTCGCACTATGGGCATTACGACTCGCCCACAGACGTGATAACCAGATCGATCGACTCTGTAAAGTGGTTAAGGTCGCAAGTCGACTTGCTTCTTAAAGACGGACTTTCGGCTGAAGAAGCGAGCGACACAATTTTGTCCACAAAAACTTTAAAGACAACTTTGGACGCGGATTTCGTGAGAAAATATGCAAAGGCAAACCTTTTGAGCTTTATTGTAAGCGTGCAAAAGATTCAAGTGAGAAAGTGAACCGCTTTTTCACGCTTAAGGTACGAGTCTTGATATTTCTTCAAGCCTTTTTGTGACAAGCTCAACCCTTCCTGAGCTTATGACTACAAGATCGTATTTTTTTCCAGTAAAAACCAAAAGTAGCGTGAACCTTTCGTAGTCGACCAAAATTTTTTTGGGTCTTTCAAAACCAGCGACTTCGGCAAAGCGTATTGAGCTACCCCCTATTAAAGACGCAAGCTTTGCAAGACTTTCCTTCGGTAAGTCAGTTCTTCCGGCTGATATAATGAGCGTTCCATACCTGTCAATCAAAAGTGCCAAAATCGTGTCTTTGTCTATGAGTGATTTCAAAGCGTTTTCTAGTTTTTCGAAAGACGCCATTAAGCTAGGTGAGTATTATTTAAAATATTAATTTTTTGAAATATACACGAACAACAAATCAAAACCTTTTTCTAACCTTGTCAAATTCCCGCTTTCTTTATATTTGAAAGCCTCTAAAGGGTGGGGATGAATATTTAAATTAGTGGCAACCTACCCAGCTCGGTTGAGGACTTAATAAGAGTAAGTAGGAGCAACCAGCACCACAGGAGCCAGAACAGGTGAACGGAGGTGGTCCTCTGAGCCACCGACTGCCCACCAAGTGAGTGATTTTATAGCGAATCATCGTGGGAACGATGAACCCTTTGTGGGTAAACGCTCACCCTTCCAAGACGGGGAAGTCAGAACGAAACCATCCGCAAAGATGAAGACGCTTGGACAACGGAATCTCGCTTTTTCGTGACGTAAGCGCTTAAATCACACCAAAAATAGTAAAACTGATGACCCAATCAGTCACAGTCAGGTGGTCTAAAAACTTTCAACTTGTAGGTTTTGACGAAAAAGGTCATTCGGTAGTTATAGACGCAGAACCGCCAAATGGCGAAGGAACTGGAATGAGGCCTATGGATTTGCTTCTTGTGTCCTTAGGCGCGTGCACCGCAATGGACATCGTGCAAGGTTTAAAGAAGTTCAAACAGCCCCTAAGAGGCTTGGAAGTCAAGGTGAGCGGAGAAAGAAACGAAACTCCACCACGCTATTTTAAGCGTATTCACATCCACTATATCGTGCACGGTCAGGGGGTGGACAAGTCAATCCTTGAAAAAACGATCAAAGAGTCCGACGAACTCTTTTGCTCTGTGGGAGCCACTCTCAAGGGAAAGGCGGAAATAACTACGAGTTACGAAATTGTGGGCGAGTGAACGTGAAACTTTCTAGTGAAGTTTTGGAAGTCGAACCGTATGTCATCTCGATGAGGCGGAAGTTTCACGAGTATCCTGAGCTCAGCTTTTCTGAGCACAAAACCGCGCAGATTATCGAAGAAGAGCTTAAAGCGATGGGTCTTAATCCTAGAAGGATTGCGCAAACTGGGGTGATCGCAGACATCGAAGGAGAAAAGGATGGAAAAACTGTGGCGATCAGGGCGGATATGGACGCACTTCCCGTTTTTGAAGAAAATGAGCTACCTTATTCTTCGAAAAACAAAGGTGTGATGCACGCTTGTGGTCATGATGCGCATATGGCAATGGCACTAGGCGTCGCAAAGATTTTTGGTGAAAAACGCTTTCGCGGAAGAGTAAGGCTTCTTTTTCAACCCGCTGAAGAACAACCTCCTGGTGGTGCGTTAAAGCTTATAGAAGAAGGAGCGCTTGAAGGCGTGAACTATATTCTTGGTCAGCACGTTATGTCCAACATACCCTCAGGGCATATAGCGGTATACTATGGTGCGATGATGGCAAATTCCGATAAATTTGTGGTAAAGATTCACGGAAAGGGTGGTCACGGCTCTGCGCCACATGAGACTGTCGATGCTCTGCTTGCCGCCTGTTACTACACCGTTACACTGCAAGCAATTGTGTCAAGAAGGGTTGACCCTTTAAAAGCCGCCGTGGTAAGTGTTGGCACACTAAACGCAGGCTATAGATTCAACATAATTGCGGCGCACGCCGAGCTCACAGGCACCGTAAGAACGCTTGATGACGACACAAAAAGCCTTGTCAAATCCGAACTCAAAAGGATTCTTGAGGGTGTGTGTGCCGCTACGGGAACTACTTACGAGTTTGTGTACGAGGATGGGTACCCGCTACTTGTAAACCACGAAAGCGTCGCCAAGGTTATAGAAAGCGTCGCGCGTGAAGTTGTGGGTGAACAAAAAGTGCTACACCCACCACCAGTAATGGGCGGTGAAGACTTTGGTTACTATCTTAAAAAGGTGCCTGGCGCGTTTTACTTCCTTGGTGTGGGAAACGAGAAAAAGGGAATAACTAGCCCGCAACACAGCCCAACATACAACCTTGACGAAGACGCTTTAAAGATTGGCGTTGAAGTTCTTTATAAATCAACGCTCAAGCTGCTTAGTCATTAGCTTTTTTGTTTGCCTTTTTCAATTCTTCTTCTAGCTTTTTGGCTTTTCTGTCAAGAGCGAGTGCGCCGCCCAAAACCATTATCACGCCGAGCACCGCCTCAAAACCGTCGGAGGACCTTGAGCCACCTATTGTAAACCAAAGTCCAAGAAAAATGTACGTCCAACCAGAGTGCACAATCTCAGAAAAAAACTTTGTTAAGGCGGACACGTTTAAAAAAGATTGCACCCAGCTTTAAAACACTCGCCAATTCGAACTTTAGAAGCACCTAAATTGGTTTGTTGGTTTTTTGTATTGGAATGGTTCAAAAGGTTGCGATAGTTGGAGTTGGTCACACGAAATTTGGCCATCACGATGATCTTTCGATAAGAGAGCTTGCGGCTGAAGCGGGTTTTGCCGCACTAGAGGATGCGGGTATCGCAAACACTGAAGTGCAAATGCTTTCGGTTGGAGTCGCATCGGGTTCAATGAGTGGTCAGCTAAGTCCTGCGGCAAGCGTTGCGGATGCGCTCGGGATAGCGGGTGTGCCTTATTACCGTTCAGAGGCGGCTTGCGCAACCGGTAGCGCCGCTCTTCGAACTGCCTATGCGCATATAGCCTCGGGTTTTGTGGATATAGCGCTTGTCGTTGGTGTTGAAGTGATGACTCATACACCCACCAAAGTGTCCACAGACTATCTTGCCCAAATGGGTGACATGGAGTGGGAGTATGTGCATGGCATTACGTTTCCTGGTTACTTCGCTCTTATGGCTTCTTCCCATATGAAGCTGTACGGAACGAGCGAAGAGGATTTGGCGCTTGTTTCCGTGAAAAACCACAAGTACGCGTTTTACAACCCTTACGCGCAGTTTCAAAAGCGTATAAGCGTTTCTGACGTGCTTTCTTCAAAGCCCGTTGCCCCACCTCTCAAACTTTTGGATTGCTCACCTCTTACAGATGGAGCGGCGGCGGTGGTTTTGGCTAGCGAAGAGCTTGCAAGAAAGCTCACCGACACCCCAGTCTGGATTCGAGGAATGGGTGTTGCCTCTTTGAACAACTTGATCGCCGAAAGACGTGACTTGGCTTCAATACCTTCAGTAAGGCTTGCCGCAAAAATCGCCTACTCCCAAAGTGGGTTTACGCCAGCGGATATACAAATCGCCGAGTTACACGATTGCTTTACCATCGCAGAGATCATAGAATACGAAGAGCTTGGATTCGCTGAAAGAGGCAAGGGTGCACAACTTGTTAGAGAAGGTCAGACCGAGCTTGGTGGAAAAATTCCAGTTAACCTCTCTGGTGGACTAAAAGCAAAGGGACACCCGCTTGGCGCAACGGGTGTTAGTATGGCAGTTGAAATCACAAAGCAACTTAGGGGAGAAGCGGAAAGGGGAAGAAGCGTATCAGGCGCGCAAGTGGGTCTTACACAGAACATGGGACTTACTGGTCAATACTCATTCGTGACGATTTATTCAAGGTGATACGCATGGATTCTCAATTTCACTCTCAGCTTAAAACAAAAAAGAGCTTTTTAGAGGGTTTGAAAAGAGGTGAAATCCTTTTTTCGCAGTGTGAAAAGTGCTCTCAAAAGTACCTGCCTCCACGAGAAATTTGTAAGGTGTGCGGCTCAAAGAGCCTTGCTCTAAAACCGGTTGATTTGAGTCACGCAAAAGTGGTGGCGTGCACTTTTATACAAGTTCCTCCCGAGCGCTATTCCAACGAAGAAGGATATGGAATCGCGGTCGTGGAGTTTAAAGACAATTTGAGGTTGTTGGGAAGACTAAACACAGCGCTAAAGGATCCGATTAAAATCGTGGGTTTGAATGTAAAAGTGGTTGTGGAAAAATCGAAGCCAGATTTCTGGTTTGAGCTTTAAATAGATTCGTCTAGAAGTGTGACCAAGTACTCAATTTCCATTTTTAGTCTTTCGGATGTGCTGTTCGCCTCAAGAAGTCTTTGTTTTTCTCTTGGGTCTAGCTGTAAAACATCCGCGACGACATATGAGTAGTTTGTCGGGTCAAGCTCGTGAACTCCTTCGTTAAGAGGGCAAACACCGAGTTTTTCAAGAAGAGCTAGGTACTTTCTAAAAAGCGACTGAACAACGCTCTTAAGCCTTTTTTCTTCTTTACCTTCTTCAATCTTTTCATCAACCCACTTTATTTCAGCCTGAAGATAGGGTTCACTATAGTCAATCCAGATAATTTCGAACTTCTTTTCGCCTTTTACGACCACGTTATAACAACCGCCACGCAGTCTCTGCTTTGCGACGATTCTTGCCTCTGTGCCTATGCTGTAAGGTTCTGCCGGTCCACCAACTTCCATTCCGCGTTTGATAAGAGCTATGCCAAATGAAGAATTGGAAGAAATGCACCTCTCAACCATTATGCGATACCTCTTTTCGAAAATAAACAGAGGAAGAAGCGTATTCGGATAAAGAACCGTGCTCAGCGGAAACAAAGGTATTAGAACCATGCTTCTTGACCTTCAATTAATTTGGAGCTATTAATTTTACGCGTTTACCTTACAAAAATCTAAACTCTTCTAAAACAATTGAATAAATTTGGATAAGATCATGATTTTTTAAAAGTGTTCATCAAGTTTATATGTTTGCTATAAATGATCTAAATTGATTGTGGTCTTTAATGCTAACTCCTTACGAAGTCGCAGTGAAATCCGTCATTCCAGCTGTAAGGAGAATGGTCGCAAAAAGATTGATTAGTAAGTACGGTCTTACCCAAAAAGAAGCCGCAGAGCTACTTGGTGTTTCACAATCGGCGATAAGCAGATATGGTTCCGAAGAGCGAGGAGTTGCTATAGACCTTGAATCGCACAAAGACGTTGTGGAAAGAGTCGAGGTGCTTGCTAGAGAAATCGCAAGCGGACTTGTGGCAAAAGCGTTTATCGCAAAAAGGATAGACGAGATCTGCGACTATTCGATCAAAAAGGGTTACATGTGTGAGTTCCACGGAAGAATAGACCCAGAAGTGACGCAGATAAACTGCTCAGTTTGTTTAGAAGAAAGCTAAAGTAGGCCTAGTTGCCTTTTTGCCTCTTCGCTCATTCTGTCCGGTGTCCACGCGGGCGTTCTCGCTATTTCTACTTGTACACTCTTTACCTCAGGAATTTTGCTAACTTCTTGAATCACTTCCTCTTCAAGGAGATATCCTACAGGACAACCAGGTGCCGTAAGACCTATTCTCAAAAACACTTCATTGTTTTCGTTTATGTTGATGTCGTACACAAGTCCAAGGTCTACTATGTTAATCGGAATTTCTGGGTCGTAGCAGTTTTTAAGAGCTTCAATTATCTTTTGTTTTAGCTTCTCTTTTTCGGGTGTTAAAGCTTGAGAGTCCATAATAAGTAGATAACCTTGACAACAATATAAAAGTTAGGTTAATACATTAGTTTGCGGTTTAAAAAAGGAACAATTTTGTGGAGCGTTGGAATTAGCGCGGGCTTTTCGGCCGCTCATTACATTCCAGGTCATCCTAAGTGTGGAAGATTACACGGGCATAATTACAAGGTTGAGCTTCACGTTGAATTCAACAAGCTGAATGAAATGGGCTTTGTTTTGGATTTCGGAGATCTGAAAAGCGCACTCAATGAAATTCTAAAAAGGTTGGATCATACACTTCTTAATGAAAGTGTTTCAAAGGATTACCAACCACCTTCTGCAGAAAAAATAGCCGCTTATTTATATTACGAAGTAAAAAAGTCCACGGATTTACGAAACTTTAACATAAAAGTGAGGGTTTACGAAACACCCACTTCTTGGGCGGAGTATTTCGAAATTTAAAAAGTTCCGCATGGTTTATATGTCCATTCTGAAATTTTTTCGTGATGCCCAACCGAACAGTGTTGATAGTTTTGATTTCTCTTGTGCTTGTGGTACAAGTGATAATAGGCTACGCTTTTAATTACATAAATCCTACAACAATGGCAGGTCAAAGAACCGCAGGTCTTCTTGTTGCGCTAGATTCGCTCTTGTTTGTTTCTGTGATTAGCGTTTACGAAAGATTCTTTGCGAAGACTGTGTACGTAGAGAAGGAAGAAGCGAACGAGTAAAATTAGTGGTTTCAATGGATTTTTATAAAGATAGCGTCTTCGAACATCTCACGCACCACTACAAAGATTACAGCTTATGGCTTACTACGCTTGGTAGAAAAACTGGTAAGCCAAGGCTTGTTCAAATTTGGTTTGCGTTTGTAAACGGAGAACTCTATATTCTCTCAAGACACGGACTTGATTCGTGGTGGGCGAAAAACTTGCTCAAGAATAACAGCGTGATCGTAAACGTCGCAGGAAGAGCGTTCAGTGCAAAGGCCGAGTTGATCGAAGACCCGATACTAACAAACGAAGTGTGGAGGTATTACAAAGCAAAGTACAGATTTTATCCTCAGATTTATCTTTTTAGCTGGAAAAAGAAAAAGCTTTTCAGGATTAACTTTGTTGAGCACTAGTGCATACCGTATGGTCAAAACACTTTTAAGTCGGGGTTTGCGTTTTAAAACGAGGTAGAGTGGCTTGAGCGAGGAGTCTGCGCCTTTGGTTGCTGAAAGACCGCTTTCTAGTAGCTTGTTTTATGTTCTTTTGGGCGCACTCGTCATCACCACCGCGATAACCGCGGCTCTCACTTTGGGCAAACCATCTTTTGAAATTTACATATCGGAGATCGCGATAATCTGGGCACTTCTTTTACTTCTTTACTTCGTGTTTAACAGACCGTTTATCGTAAGCGCGTCAAAAACGCAAAAAGTCGGTTCGTGGTTAAAAAGATGGATTGTCACAACAAACCACAAAGACATAGGAGTGCTTTACATAGTCACATCTCTTTTCTTTGCGCTTGTCGGAGGTGTTCTTGCGGAGCTAATTCGAACTCAACTCATGACGCCTAACAATGACGTGCTAACAGGTGTTTACTATAACGAAGCCGTGTCTTTGCACGGGCTTATAATGATTCTTTGGTTCCTTTCACCTTTTGCTTTTGGTTTTGCGAACTACATCGTTCCGCTCCAAATAGGTGCGCGTGACCTTGCGTTTCCGCGCTTAAACGCGATGAGCTACTGGCTTTACGCGTTTAGCGGCGTGATGCTTATTTCAGCCTTCTTTCTACCTGGTGGAAACATAAACGGCGGTTGGACGCTTTACTCTCCCCTTACAGCAAACCAGTTCATGCCTGGTGCTGGCCCCACAGTTGGCTTTCTTGCTTTGATCATGCTTATCGCTTCGATCACCGCAAGTAGCGTGAACTTCCTCACCACGATCTTTTCGATGAGAGCTCCAGGCGTGACCCTTTCAAAAATTCCGATGTTCACATGGTTCATAGTTTTCACAGTTGTGCAAATGATGTTCGCCTTTCCACCACTACTAGCCGCCGGCTTCATGCTTGCCGCAGACCGTGTTGCTGGTACGACCTACTTTTCTTCTATTTTGGGAGGTGCGCCCATGCTATGGGACAACATGTTCTGGTTCTTCGGTCACCCGGAAGTGTACATAGTTTTACTTCCTTCATTCGGTGCGCTTGCAGAAATAATACCACTCTTTTCTGGTAAAAAGGAGCTTTACGCAAAGAACGCAATACTTCTTTCGACTTTTGCGGTGGTTGTACCTTTAAGTTTCTTGGTGTGGGGTCACCACGAATTCACCACAGTTCTTCCTCTTACCGAAAAAGAAGTGTTCATGGTGGCAACAATCGCGATATCTCTGCCTTTTGACATAATTGTGATAGACTTTATTAGAACAATGGCGGGTGGAAGAATTAGGCTTAAAGCTCCGATGCTTTTTGCGCTTGGCGCGCTTTTCGTGTTTATAATAGGTGGCATAGCAGGCGTGTTTCTTGCCTCGGTTCCGCTTGACCAAGAGTTCAGAGGTACGTACTTTGTTGTCGCCCACTTCCACTATGTGATGGTGGGCGCTTCTGTTTTTGGTTTGTTCGCCGCGCTTTACTACTGGTTCCCGAGAATGGCGCGCAAAATGTACAACGAAACTCTTGCAAGGATTCACTTCATAACTTCGTTGATTTTCTTTAACGTGCTCTACTTTCCGATGTTTCTTTTGTACGAAATGCCCCGAAGAATCTTCACTTATGAAGTGCCAGCTTGGACTCTTCCTAATACGGTTTCAACAATAGGAGCTTATCTCTTTGGAGCCGCTCAGTTTATTCTTGTTGCAAACCTGATTTACAGCTTGGCCCGTGGCAAACCCGCTCCTCTAAACCCTTGGGGAGCGGAAACAAGAGAGTGGCAACCAGAAGAGGAAGAAGAGGAGGAAGAAGAAGAGGAGTTTGTTTTTGAAAGTGTGGGTACACTTGGAGTGGGCCAAGCGCCAGTAGTAGGTTCGGCGGGTCCAAAAACAAGAGCGCTTAAAACAAAACAGGCGCAAGTTGTAGGCGGTTACGAAACCAATTTGATCACGCTACACCACATTAGTGACAAGCCGTTTATAATTTCTCTTGGTCTTACTCTCACTTTGATAGGCTTTCCGATACTCAGTTGGAACGCGCTTGGTCCTTCTCTCTTCGGTCTTGGGCTTGCAGTAACGATATGGGGATTACTCGGTTTGGCATCAGAGTCTCTACACGAGAAGTTTAAGATGCCAGAAAGCCTGAAAACCGAGCGCTGGCCGTTTATCGGTATAAGAAGGTTAAAACTAGGTATTTGGCTACTTCTGTTTACTGAAGTGGCTCTGTTCGGTTCTGTTCTTACCGCTGACACTTATGTCAGAGTGTTCACGCCCTCTTGGCCGCTTCCCGGAACACTACACAGCGTGACAATTGGCACAATTAACACAATTATCCTAATGACTAGTAGCTTTACTGGATTTTTGGCGCTTAACTCAATAAGGAAGGGTGATCAGAGAGGGATGCTAACTTGGCTTGCGGTGACCTTTGCGCTTGGTGCGTCCTTTATAGGAGTTAAAGGTTTTGAGTGGTACGATCTACTTTCTCGTGGGTTAGGCCCAGCGACGAGCAACGCTTTGAGCGCTTACTTCTTTACTACAGGTTTACACTTGGCGCACGTGTCTGGTGGTTTGGGTTCTCTGATTTACTTAATAAAGAAGGGATTGAGCGGGGGCTTTACTAAACAAAAACACGAAGCGGTTGAGGCTTGGGGGATTTACTGGTCTTTTGTTGACGCGGTTTGGGTTTTCATATTCATATTCTTCTATCTCACATAGGTGGTTCGAATGAACAAGTTTTCTCTTATTGCCATCTGGATTTACACCGTTATCGCCACTATTCTTGAGGCTCTGAGCTTTTATTACCTAAGGCAGTTTGGGTATCTACTGGCAAACAGCGTGATTATGGCGCTTGGCCTTTCTCAAGTCTTCGTGATTGCCGCTTATTACATGCATCTAAAGTATGAATCTAAAGCGCTTGTGATAGTCGCTCTTTCTCCGATTATGGTTGTTGCTGCGCTTATAACTGGCATCCTGTTTTCTATTCCACACCACTAAAGAGGTGTTTTTTATGGCCACGTTTGAGACAAAACCCAATTCAAAAGTTCTCACAGCGCTGGTTGTCGTTGGCGTGGTGATTGTTATATCTGTAGCAACGGTGCTTGTGCATCAGCTTCAATTTCCCGCAACAAGCTCCTTACCTTCTAGCACGCAAACTACTAGCACAAATAGCCATGTTGTTTATGTGATAATACCTAATGGCGTTGGTAACAATCCATCCCTTAACTATCAGCCTGCTACGATCACGGTTGTAATAGGAGTGAATAACACGATCGAGTGGATTGATCAGGACCCAACAGCACCGCACACGGTGACCTTTAGCTCGGTGCCAACTGGTGTTGACGCAAAAGCAATAAGCTCTGGTAACTTGGTACAAGGAGACACTTTTACCGTGAACCTTACAGTACCAGGCACGTACGAGTACTACTGCATTTACCACTCTTGGATGAAGGGCACAATCATCGTCAAATCGTGATCACATGAACGTTGCACTTTGGTTGTTTCCGATTGGAACTTCCTATGTTTTATCAAGAGTAATAAGGCAGTGCGTTGATGCGCAAAAAGCTATTAAAGCCTCTTTTTTGTTTTTTACGCTCATTCTGCTTTGTGCGCTTTACTTAGGCGCATCGATTTACCTTATGAAACCGAGTTTTGATTCACTTGTGATAGCGATCTGGATCAACTTGGGTGCGCTCACGCTAGGTTTACTTCCGCTATTTAGAGCGTTTATAAAGTCGTATCTAGTAGAAAAATCTGAAAGCGTATGGGTTAACAAAAACCTTTTTAATGTAGGGGTAATCTTTTTGGTGTTTTTCAATAATTTTCTTGTAAGTTTGGTTTTAGAATTGACAACTGGTCTAAAGAGCTTTACACTCAGCACTTTTATACAGATTATCACATCGATGTGGTTTACTGTTACAATGTTCTTTCAGATTTCTTTTACAACCGTGCTTTTACGAGAGGAATTACGAAAACCGGTGTTGTATACCGCGTTACTACAGGCCTTATCGATAGCGCTTTTACCTCCGCTCTTTAAATTTTTGGGAGAAGCGAGCATTCTTCCTGAGTTCACAACCATAGTCGCTTCCGTTTTGCACATTTTTCGAAATAAAAGCGAGACAAACGAAGGAATTCAATTTTATTTTAATACTATCCTTTTAATTTTCATACTTGTCGTTACTGGTAGCGTTTTTTGGGAGTTTACCGCAAACGCCACACTCTTGGCTTTTTCGGTTGTGCTTAGCGGGACTATTTTTCTTTGGCTTGCGCTTTATCACAGAGAATTCGTGTACTTTAAAAGACGCTTTGATTTTTTGACACTTCGTCGCTTTGAGCGTAGCTAAATTCCCCTCATACGCAACTCTTATAAGTGGTTTTTTCTTGGGTAAGCTGAAAATGTTGGTGCTTACGTCTTATCTACTTGCACCTTCTCAAGTCATGTTTGATTCATTGGTGACTTACTTTCTTATAATGGGTTCTGCCGCTGGTGCGCTTGTCATAGGATACATGGTTTACAATGTGATAAAGTACCGTGAAAGAGGAGAAAGTTCGAATAATTTCACCTTAAAACCAACCGAACACAGAGGTTCGAGAGGCGCTTTACTCATTTTGAGCATCACGATGAGCGTGCTTGCAGTTGCGCTTTTTGCCTCGTTTCAAGCTCTTTCTCTTTACTACTATCCTCCACACACAGGACCAAGCATGACGATCAAAGTCTACGCATTTCAGTTTGGGTGGAACTTTACGTATCCCAATGGTTATTCGCAGGTGGGAACTTTGATTGTTCCTGCTAACACCACGATAATTCTTAATATAACATCTAAAGACGTTATGCATTCACTTGGTATTCCCGCGCTTGACGTAAAAGCCGATGCAATACCCGGTTTTTGGAACACTCTCTGGTTTGACGTTCCAACACCTTCCAACTTTACAATACAGTGTTACGAGCTTTGTGGAGCTGGTCACGCTTATATGATAGCAAAACTTGTGGTTCTTCCACAGGCTGAGTTTTATCAGTGGTACGACTCTTTAAAGGGGTGAAATCAATTGGAGCAAAACGAAAAAGTGGACACAACCCGCAGAATGCTTATTCGAGGTGTTTTGGTTGGTTCTGCAGTAGCCTTTTTGGGTTCCGCGTTGGGTTTGGGTCGGTACACCGTGCCTCCACCACCAACTCTTCAACCTTTTCCGCGTGTTCTTTTGGGTAAGGCTTCACAGCTTCAAGTGGGACAACCTTATCAGTACAAGTACCCGCTTGCGAATCAACCAAATATCATAGTAAAAATTGGAAAAAAAGCGCAGTTTGGAGTTGGACCTGACCACGACATCGTTTCATTTAGCAATATTTGTCAACACCTTGGTTGCATTTACGTGTACGAAAACAACGCGACATGTCCAAATGGGGCAACTTTTCCAGGTGGACACTGCCCTTGTCACGGTAGTCACTATAACTTCCTTGAAAACGGTAAAGTTATGTGCGGACCTGCGCCTAGACCCGTTCCAAGGGTCATACTTGAGTACGACCCTGTAACAGACAACATTTGGGCTATAGGCATGGCCCCTCCTACAATCTTTGGGTTTAACACTGGTTCTGACAACGTGGCGTACGACTTAATCGGAGGTCCGCTCATACCAGACGGCTCGCAGGCAACTCTTACACCGCTTTGAGGTGAGGTGTATGAGTAGCAAAGACCCAATTGACGCAATATGGCGCTGGGTCGAAGAGCGAACTGGTTTGAGAAGACTGGTCTTAAGGCCACAACCAGAGTTCACGCTGTTTAATCCGCACTACTGGCTTGGCGCGCTGGCTGTTATATCCTTTGTGGTTCAAGGGTTTACAGGCTTTTTCCTTATGATGTACTATGTTCCACAGTACGTGACCACACCTTTTGGTGCACAAAACACAGCTTGGCAGTCTGTGAACTACATAATAACAAAAGTGCCCTATGGTGCGTTGATCGCTTCGATGCACCTTTACGGCGCTTATGCGATGATAGCAATCGCTTTTCTTCACCTTCTTAGAAACTACTATGTCGGTGCTTATAAAAAACCGCGCGAGCTCATGTGGATTCTTGGAATGATTCTCGGAATAATAACTCTGCTTTACGCTTTTACTGGGTACTTGTTACCCATGAACGTGGTGTCTTACGGTGCTTCGAGTGTAGGAGTTCAGCTTGCAAGCTACTTACCAGGCCCAATTGGGCGCGTTCTTCCAGAGTTATTAAAAGGAACGGTGTTTCCCGATAACACACTTAACAGGTTCTTTGCGATTCACGTTGTATTACTTCCCATACTTTTGCTGTTGGTGCTAGGTGCAAAGATCGGTCTTGTGTTCGAAGCTCACGGCGCTCATGGTCCAGTTGAGATTTCTCCAAAAAGAGGCCCAAGAAGCCGAAAAGTGAACTGGTATCCACGCCTAATTTTGTACAGCATGAATTTGGCGCTGTTCTACCTCGCAATTCTTTTGATCATTTCAGCGCTGTTTCCGATAAGCGCTGGCACCGAGTACACGGGTGGTCCACTTGGCGCAAACATATTGCCCGACTGGTACTTTGTTTGGACTGACATTGTGCTACGCGCAAGCTTCTTTTCAGGTAAGTACGTGGTAGACGGAATTCTTGCGATGCTTGGCGTGATAGTCGTTATCATTTTGCTCCCGTTTATCGACAGAAGTCCCACGTATCACGCAGCCCAAAGACCGCTTCTCACAATATTATGGACCGCGATGGTGGGTGAGCTTTTTGGGCTTACCGCTTATGGTTACCTCACCCCAAGCGCACAGCCTGTGTCCACACCGATCGACATCTTCGTGGTTTACATCGCTGTTCCTTTGGTGGTGATAATTCTCGGACTTGTGATTTACAGGTTTAGTCCGGCTTACATTCTGAACAGTGGGAGGCTTTGGGGAGTAAAGCCAGCTTACACGTACAAGCAGTATCTTGAAGAGGTTAGAGGTTCAGAAGTGCTTGTTAAAACCAACGCGTTAGACCAAGAATCTATCACAGACCAAGAATCCGTTAAAAAAATTGATGGTTTAACACACCCCAAAAAGAATCAGTGAATTGTGACGTTATACTTTACGAAGGCCGTTGTGTTTGTCGGATTGGTCACGATTATGTACTGGTAACCATTAGAAGGTATGCTCAACGAAAGTTGTGTTACCGATTGGTTACTCCACTCATAGATTCCGTTGTAGTTTGATGGATTCATAACGTAAATGTACACGTCGACTGGGACGTTTGATTTCATCGTAAAAGAGCTTGCACCCGAATAGTACATCTCGACAGAGCTTTGAGAGGTTATGTTAAGCTCTCCTGAGGGTGGGTAAGACGCTCTTGTGATTGCGGGTTTGACCAATGAGGCTTCAATCGCTTGATAAGCCCCAAAAATTCCCACGATGATTAGTATTACCGTAATGATAAAAATCGCGTACGACTTTTGAATCTCATTCATAACAATTCCTCGTTTAGTTTATTATTTAAGCATCACGCACATATTAGGAGTCTATCCGATAACTATTCGTGTTACCTTCAGTTAGCATACCACTTTAGGAAGTCCATAAAAGATGTGGAGAGCTTTTGGAATTATTTTGTCGTTGAAGCTTCTTGTTCTGTCTTTTAGATACAAGCGCTCTACCGAGCTTAACCTATAATAATGGTTGGTAAAGTGGCTTTTAAAGATCTGGTAACTTGCGGTACTACGCTACTTAGTGTATAGAAGGTTAATCGAGGCGCTTTTGGGCCTTCGAACAAAGCGCGTTTTGTAAGTAAGACACCAAACCAAATCTGTTTCCTCGTTTTCGCATTAGCTGTAACCTATAAAGTGGTTGTCCACCGCACCTTACTACCGTTTCGTAACCGCATTGATTGAGCACTCACAAGGCTTTGGGTCGAATCTCAGTTTCGCCCTAATCTTCTTCCACTCCCTAATGACTTTGAGACTCTGAAAACAAAGCTAGAAGTCTTAATACCAAAAGCGTTGAGATTGCCACAACTTTAACCTCAAACCTCTTTCAAGTTTGAATTCATAAGAATGTTAAAGATATCAGTGGTGGGTACCACGGGGGATCATAAATCAATTCCGTGGTACCCACCGCTTAAGCGTTATCCAGACAGGAATCTAAGGCAGGATTTCAAACGAAAAGGCATATGTGAAACTTTTACAGTAACCTTACGAGCGCCCGCGGTGTGCGGGAAAGCCTGCGGATAGCCTCCGTAACCCTGTGGTAAGAGTGGACTTGACGGAAGAAGCGTAAATTCCTTACAAGGCGGGTAGCCCACAACATCTACAGACGGTGTCTTGACGATGCGTTGCTACGCTCAGAAAGTGTGTGTAAAACACATCGGACATCATCCACAAGCGCAAAACCAATATACTTTGTCAAGGTGTGGCAAATTATGGACAAAGAGCTTTTTGTCACAGGCTTTTTCCTAACAGTGCTTGGGGTGTACTTTGTGCTTTTTGGTGCGATTTACTATATCAAGTTGGGTGTTTTACACTATACGGTTCTGTTTTCACTTCATCCTTTCTGGAGCTCTCCAGAAATACCTGGTGCACAGGTTCACGTAAACATGGTCGTAAACTATTTTGGAGTAGTTTTGATCATCGCTGGCATCTTTATGCTTACAACCAGTGTTAGGAGACCTGGTTCGACGCAATCTTCTGATAAAGCTCATTAATAGATTGAATCATCTTTGCGCTTAAATCTTGAAGCGTTGTTTCGACCTTTTCGGTGAGTTTGTTCACAGGAATTGGCTGGTACTCGTACCTGTAGCCACCTTTGCCGATCACAATCTGTTTTCTTGTCGCAAGCCCCTTTAAAACAAGATCCTGTAAAACCCTCTGTGTCGTAGGTCTACTTCTTTTGAGCGTTTTTGAAACTGTCTTCACATCAGCACTTCCTAGTTTGAGTAGTTCAAAATACGCTTTCACTTCAATTCTTCTTAGACCAAGAACGCACATCAACACATCTTCGGCATCAGGTTTATCAGAAGCGATAAAGTTGGTCAGGCTTTTTAGCATACCACAAAGTAGTTTATTTTTCGATTTAAAAACTTTGCTTCAAGAAGGTGTTCAAAGAAGTTGAACATATAAGACAAACATATATATTCGCTTGAAAAATATAAAATGGTGACGAATATGGCTATTTTGCGTGAAAGTGACAGAACGTTTCTCAGACAGTTTTTCGAAGAAAGGCTTGTGAACGAAGTTGAAGTGCACCTCTTTGTGTCAAAAAAAGATTGTGAGTATTGCGAAGAAACAAAGGAGCTTCTTACTGAAGTTGCGTCGCTAAATCCCAAAATCAGGTTACAAGTGCACGATTTTGAGCTTGAAAAAGACGTCGCAAATTCAATGGGTGTGGACAAAGTTCCTGCAACCGTCATAAAATCGGTAAATGGCACGATGGTTTACTATTTCGGCATTCCTTCTGGATATGAGTTTAGAAGCTTTATGGAAGACCTTGTCGACGCGTCAAGAGGCTCTACAGACCTAAGCGAAGAAATTCGTTCACAAGTGAAAAGAATAAACGAGCCCGTGGAGATAAAGGTGTTTGTCACGCCGACTTGTCCGTACTGTCCACGAGCTGTGAGAACTGCGCACAAATTTGCATTCGAAAATCCGAACATCAAAGCGCTCATGATAGAGTCGCTAGAGTTTTCAGAGCTTGCGCAACAGTATAACGTTATGGCCGTCCCGAAGATAGTGATTAACGACAAGGTTGAGTTTGAAGGTGCTATGCCAGAAAACTTCTTTATCGAGCAAGTTTTTGCGGCACTAGACCAAGCATATTGAAAACCATTTGGAACGCTTAATAAGCTGTGATAATACAACAATTGATGCCAAAGTTTAGCAAAAGTGTTTCTGAAGAAATTGACAAAAGGATAATTGAAGAGCTAAAGTTGAACAGCAGAGTAACGTTTGAGAACTTGGCAAAAAAGATAGGCGTGAGCACATCAACCGTTTACAACAGGATTAGAGCGTTACGAAAAAAAGGTGTAATCAGAGGGTACACCATTGTGCTAGACAGAGCGAAGAGCGGAAGTGGAACTGGCGCTTTGCTTCTGATAACGATAGACGGTCAAGCGAATGTGGAGACTGTTTCTAGCGAGCTTTGCAAGCTTAATGAAGTGGAATCGGTGTACGAGATAGGCGGAGAAGCGGACATCGTCGTCTTGGTTTTCGCTCAGTCTATAGAAAAGCTAAGAGAGCTTGTGAACGACAAAATAAATTCCATAAAGGGGGTGAGCAACGTGACACCTCTAGTCATTCTCAAGACCTACAAAGAATACGGAATGACTTTTTAGATGAGGAAAAGATAAGAGCGCGTAACTACAGGTAAAGCCTATATAATTTGATGAAGCAAAATAATTACGTGAGACAGAAGAAATACTGGGATAGTTTTGTTCACAACGGTGTGTGTTTCCCCCCTCCTTACGATTATAAAGGGCTTGAAATAATAGTTCACGGAAAAAGGTACAAGCTAAGTCCTGTTGCTGAAGAGATGGCTTGGGCTTGGGTCAAAATCATGAACACAGAAAAGGTGAAGGACGAAGTCTTTCGGTCAAACTTTATGAAAGACTTTTCGAAGCACCTTCCAAAGGAAATCAGAAATGTGGATATTTCGCAAATCGATTTTAGCGAAGTGAGAAAGGCTTACTTAAAAGAAAAAATTAGACTAAAGCGAAACAAGAAGCTTTCAAAACAAAGAAAAAAAGAGAAGGAAAAGCTAAGAAAGATGTACGGTTTTGCGTACGTTGACGGAAGAAAGGTGAGAATTTCGAACTGGATGGTTGAGCCCCCTGGCATTTTTATGGGTCGTGGAAATCACCCTTTAAGAGGTAGATGGAAGCCTAGGATTGAGCCTCGTGATGTGACTTTAAACCTGAGCAAAGACGCAAAGATTCCAGAGGGCGATTGGGGCGAAGTTGTACACGATCCTAGTGGCATGTGGGTAGCGCGCTGGAAAGACAAGTTAACAGGCAAAATCAAGTACGTGTGGTTACACGAAACTTCGCACATCAGGCAACACAAAGACAAAGAAAAGTACGACAAGGCGCTAAAGCTTGCAAAGAAAATACAGGTCGTAAGAAAAAGAATTTTAAAGGCGTTAAGGTCGAGAGACTTTGAAACAAGAAAGATCGCCACCGCCTGCTACTTGATTGACAAGCTTGGTTTAAGAGTGGGTGACGAGAAAGACCCTGACGAAGCGGACACTGTTGGCGCGACCACACTAAGAGTTGAACATGTGAAAATAACCGAAAGAGCGATCGAATTCAAGTTCTTGGGCAAAGATAGCGTCGAATGGCACAAAAGTATAAAGCTTGACGACGCTGATCCGCACTTCGTGAAAAACATGTTAGAACTTATTAGAGGTAAAAAGCAAGGAGAGCAAATATTTGACACCGTGTCTTCAACCAGCGTGAACAAGTTTCTTTCAAAGTGTGCAAAGGGACTTACAGCCAAAGTTTTTAGAACGTATCACGCCACACGCGTGGTTTGGGAATACCTGTTAAACTCTGACGGAAAGACAAAGAGGGCAAACCTTGAAACAAAGAAATACATCGCAAAACTCGCAAACCTTGAAGCAGCTAAGTTTTGCAACCACAAAAGGACGACACCAAAAAGCTACAGGTCTTCCGTAAAGAAGAAGCTTGAAAAACTCAGAGAGCTTCTCGAAAAAAAGCCAAAGAGCAAAAAAGCCGAGCGTAAAGTTAAGCAGCGAATAAAAAAGCTCAAGCTTGAAATAGAGTTGCTCAAAAAGACAAAGGACTACAATCTAGCCACTTCTCTCAAAAACTACATAGACCCAAGGGTTTACAAGGCTTGGGCGGAGCATGTCGGAATAGACTGGCACGAGCTTTACCCAAAATCTCTACAAAAGAAGTTTGCTTGGGTGTCCAAAGCAAAGGTGTCTTGGGAGAATTTCCCGCTTAACCATGTAGAAAAGCAGGCGTTAAAGAATTCCTTGTAAGGCTACGCAATTTTTATAAGACGTCATGAAATTCAAGGAATCATGCAACAAATTCAAGCGAGGACAAGGCGTTTTTCGTTCAAATCACTAAAGAGTAAGGCTTTTGTCGAAAGTGTGCTCACAACTCTTTCGCTTGCGTTTATATTTGTTCTTGCGGTTTTTGCAAGGATTACTCCCGCAAAATACGCGTTTCAGATAGCAGAAGTGGACCCATACTGGTACTATTACACTTCGTACTACATGCTAACGCACGGGGTGTCCGCTTGGTTTCACTGGGTCAACTATATGGAGTTTTACCCCTACGGTTTGAACATACCGAAAGCGGAATCACCAATGCTCAGTTTCACTTCAGTTTTTCTTTACCAGTTTGTCAGGGCTATCGGAATCAACATTTCCTTTTACGACTTTGCGGTCGCGCTTCCTGTTGTTTTCACTTCAATTTCCACTATTTTCATGTACTACTTGGGAAAGGAAATTGGTGGTAAGAAAACTGGAATACTTGCGGCGCTTTTTTTGGCGCTTTCTCCCGCAAACATACAGCAAACCATGTTAGGGGATTTCAAGCAGGAATTCCTAGCATTCTTCTTTATGGTTCCAGCGCTTTACTTCCTTTTACGCTCATTTCGAACAAAAAGCAGCTTGGACATGCTGATTTCTGGTGTGTTTCTTTCGTGCGCTGTCGCAAGTTGGGACCCTGTTTCTCCCTATTACTACGACATGGTCGCGCTCGTTGTTTTTATCGGTGTTCTTACAAGGAAGCTTTCACCAAATTCCGCGTTGCGCATTCTTGCTTTTGTGGACGCTCCCGCATTGCTAGTTTCCACAATGATAGCGCGTGACGTTGGACCTGTGACCCACTTAAGCCAAGAGTCACCTGTTTTTGGCGCGTTTCTTGTAGCGCTTCTTATGAAGGCGTATGACTTTTTGGGCGAACAAGGAAAGAAGACCTTTAAGGCTACGATTGTTCCCTTTGTGATCGCGATTGTGGTTCTCATGGGTTTTCTGATTCGCTCAAGCACGGGCGGTAGAATCCTTGCGATAATCGACCCGTTTTACAGAAGCTCAATACCAATTGTGAACACCGTTGCGGAAAACGAGCTTACAACATGGTTTGACTTTTACGCTGGGTTTAACATTCAAATGCTTCTTCTTCCTGTTGCGATTTACCTGTTCTTCAGACGTTCTGATATGGCGGGTGTAGCGATGATTCTTTTTGCGCTTTCAGCAACCTATGCCACAGCAAGCTATGTCAGAGCTGAAGAAATTCTCACACCCATAGCCGCTGTGGCCGCAGCTTACGTAATAAGCAGGCTCATCGACGCGTACGCGCCAATTTTACTAAGGGCTTATCGCTCTACCGCAAAAGGAAGGCGCTCACTTTCTGGTGTAGACTGGGAGGTCGGTGGCATCCTTTTGATCGCGGTTATCATCACTTCAGGCTTCTTTATGTATCAGGGTCTTGCCGCAGCCGACTCCCCGCCGCTTCTAATGACCGTCGGTGGCCACGTAAGTAGCGACTGGGAGCAGGCCTTGCTTTGGATTAGGTACAACACGCCTCCAAACGCGGTTGTCGCAAGCTGGTGGGACTATGGCTACTGGATTATGGTAATCGCAAATCGCCCGACTCTTGCTGACCCTTCTACTGTGAACACGACACAGATACAGTACCTTGCTATCGCGCTTATGGCAAACTACACAATTTCTGAAAAGATACTGAGCTTTTACCACGCGCAGTATTTGCTGATTTACCAGCCTATCGGTTATTTACAAGGCGGACTTTCATACCCAACTTCAGATGGCGATTTAGGCAAGTCCGGTGCTATGCTCACCATAGCGGCAAGCACTAACTTCAAAAAGTTTGAACAAGTTTTCGGGTTCAACCTCACACCGCAGATGTTCAACCAGTCTTACTATCTAACGCAGCTACCAAACTTCGGTCTACTTGTACCTTCTGGAAAATACGCTTCACAAGCTACGTTGTACAACCTTATGTTTGGCTCTAACCCGTCTCTCCAATACTCTTTACAGCAACTCGGACAGTATTCGGGTGTGACCATACCTTCGTTCCAAGTACCACCCGGCTTTAAGCTTGTGTATTCGACTCCAGACCAAGCGATTTTGGTGTATGAGTTGAACACCACTTCCTCCCTTTAGCGCTCGATTGCTTTATATTTCGGTTTATGGCTAGTGCTTTATGAATACCATTGCCGTCCAAACGTTTTACAGGGAAAAATATAGATTTGGAAAAACTTGCGTCTTCCTTGGAAAGCTACCTTTCTTCTAAAGGCTACAACACGCAAAAGTACAAGTCATCGGATGGCTCACTTGTGGTTCAAGCTCGAAAAGGTGGATTTCTTAGGGCGATCGTCAATGCTCAGAGGGCTTTTACAATACACATTTCAGGAAACCCTGATGACGTCAGCGTAAAAGTGGGCGTTGCAAACTGGGGACAAGACTTGGCGGTAGAGGCGATCGAGGCGCTACTCGTGGACGACCTTGCGCTGGTGAGCGGGGTGGAAATGCTATGGAATCTCAAGATTGAAAAGGAAATTATGAACGAAATTCAAAGGCTTGTAGACTCTGGCCAAGTGGTTCTTTCACAAGCTCCTTATATGACAAGCACGGGATTCATGCCAGGATATCAACAACCACAGAGCGTTAGTTACAACCAAGCTTCGAAGTACTGCCCAATGTGTGGCAAGCCCAATCCTCAGGAAGCTCGTTTCTGCATTTCGTGTGGTTCTAGGTTCCCCTAATCGGTGAATCGCATGGATTTGGAAGACAAGCTTGAAGAGGCGAAGCACTATGCGCTTTCAAAAGGAATGGTCCTTTTTAATGGCACGTGGGTTGGACCAGAAGAAAAATACGCCAAATTCGTGTGGAGCGAGCGTAACGGCGACATTAGAAAGTTTTTGGACGTGGCATCATCTTTGGGTGCGCGCGTGATTTTTTACGACTCTGTGGTGTTAACCGAAGAAGACTTGACAAGAATTCTGGATCAACTTGACGAGCTAGAGGAAGATGAGGAGGTTCAAAGGTTACGCGAAGAGTTGCGCTCCTTTCTTGTGCACGTAGGAGAAGTATCGGAAATAGAGGTGGGATTCAAAAACTCAGATGAGATATACTTCTATAGAGAGCAAGCGGACTGGGCGAGGAAGCTTTCAGAGCTTGCGGATAGAGTAGAAGAGCTAGTTGAAGACCAAGACGTTGAATAGAAATCGCGAAAAACATAATTAGTATTAGCTTATATCGATCAATCGGTGGTAGTTGAATTAAAAAACAAGATGCAATTATAAAGCGCGATTTAATAACGCGATATTGCAGCACCAAGTGTGTGGCAGCGTGATTTTTGGTCTTTGATCAAATCATAAGGTTCGACGAGCGCGACTGTAATTTCAAAGAAATTCTAGTCTAGAGAGCACAATAGGATTCTTGAAGAGCATAACCCTCATTCTTGAAGAGCATAACCCTCTAGGCGTTGAAGGGCGTTAAAAGGGTTGTGCAAAACACTAGTCGACTCGATGAACTTTCTATAAGCCTTAAGGAGGAAGTAAGAGAGGTGTTAAAGACAAAGAGGTTATCCGCGCACCTCTGTCAAATCTTTACACATTTCCGACGCGTTCGAGTTTGGCATTTGTGCATATCTAAACGACGCAATTGTCATAGGAGACACAACCGCGTGGCTAGGCTCAAAAGTCATTAATTTGAAAAAGGTTTGTGCGATTCACCAAACGTTATTCGCAGGGCGAAACGTGATCAAAGTGATTTACACGCTTTGGGTAACACAAGAAGCCATGGAAAAAGCAAAAGATCTGGGTTTTAAAGCCCACGGAAGAGCTAACACTCGTGACACAATCACAAGCTAAAATTGTGAACAAAAGGTTAAAAAGTCGCTTTTTTGGTTATTTATTTATGAGTTTCTCGGTCTATTTGAAAGCGGCACTGCTTTTTGCGCTTCTTACCGCGTTTCTCTTACTTGTGGGCTTTATCGTTGGATATTACGTGCTAGGCGCTCCCATTTTGAGCGTACTAGTGTTTATGCTTGCGATTTCGGTGATAATGAACGCAGTTTCGTATTTTTACGGGCCAAAAATGATTCTCACACTATCTGGTGCAAGGCTAGTTTCTCCGAATGAGCTTCCAAGAGTTTACTCAATTCTTGAAGAAGTTTCAAGAAGTGCGGGAATACCCACGCCGAAACTAGGCGTGAGCAATCAGCCGCAACCAAACGCTTTCACCACAGGACGAAGCAAGAAGGATTCTGTAGTGGTAGTGACTAGTGGCTTGTTGAAAGTGATGGACGAAAACGAGTTGCGTGGTGTTTTGGCGCACGAAGTTGGACACATAGTGCACAGGGACGTTGCGATTGCAACGCTTGCTTCAACACTTGCTACCGCAATAACGTACATGGCGGACATCGTTTTCTTCTCGCTACTTTTTGGAGGAGGCTCAAGGCGAGAAGGAAACGGTGCCGCTGGTTTGTTTGCGGTGATTTTTGCGCCTTTTGCGGCTTCTATGGTGCAACTAGCGCTTTCAAGAAGCAGGGAGTACTACGCCGATGAAGAAAGCGCAAAACTCACGCAAAGACCGGATTACTTGGTTTCAGCGCTTAGAAAAATAGAAGAATACATTAGAAGAGGTGTCCCCCTCAACGCGCCTAGTTCAACCAGCGCGCTTTGGATTTCTAATCCTTTCAGGGGTGCGATGAGCGACCTGTTTTCAACTCACCCTGCTACAGAAAAAAGAATCAAAAGGCTGATCGAGCTTTCAAGAAAAATGGGTTATTACTTTTAGTGAGCTGAAAGCCTCGCTTCTTTGAAAGTTTATCAGTTTGTAAAATATTAGTAAAGCTAGCGACGCGTCTTGTTAACTCGACTAAGAAGCAAAAGTACCACACTACAAACTCGCGGAACCAGAGTCTAGGACGCATCCCTTTTCATGTAGGGTAGTCCTCTGAGCCACTTACTATTCACAAAGATGTAGCTTCGAACCGATGTGGAAAAGATAAACCTCTGGAAAGGACTCGCTCTTAAGTGTGCAGGAGGTTTAACTAGTCCTCCACTTTACTCTTTTTGAAGCTAGTAACACCAATACAAGAGTGTAAAGGGACAAAGCGCCTAGGTAAACTTGGGCGTTACCAGTGGCTAAACCACTTGTGATTCTCATGACTTGAGCCGCGTAAGTTGTGGGTGAAAGAAAAGCGAGCGGCCTAACAAAACTAGGTAAAACGCTTATCGGATAGTAAACTGGTGGCACAAACGAAAGAAGTATCGTGATAATCGGCGAGTACACCCACAAATCGCGCACATCTCTTGCAAAACTTGAGATTAGAAAGCCGAGCGAAGTGACGCACGCCCAAACTAGGAAAAGCGACGCCAAAACCATGGAAAGACCAAACGCGCTTGTGTGCGCTTGTCGAACAAGAAGAATCAAAAAGAGTGCGATTCCAACAATACCATTCATGAGCTCTGAAAGCGCAAGCCCAACCGCGTACTCTGCAGGAGCCACAGGAGAGGCGACAAACATGTCTTGGATCCTTAGCACTATACGCGCAAAAGCCGCGTCCGTCTCAACAATTATGCTGCTACTCACGGTCACCGAAAGAACTCCCCCGATTAAACCGTAAGTTGCCGCCCTAGCCCCTCCGAAGATGTAAATAAAGAACAAAATTGAAAGGGGTGTAAGAACAAAGTTTGCGATCGAAAAAGGGGAGCGTTTTACTGCAAGATATCCGTGAAACCAAATAAGAACGAAAACACACCTTACGCTTTTAATAATCGTTTCGTTCACTTTCATCCATCTCACCCACAAGCTTGACAAAAAGGTCTTCTACTGAAACAGGCCTTAGCGTGATCCCAAGCTTTTTTTCTTGTGCAAGTAGCGCAAGCTCCTTTGCGCGTTTTTCGTCGGTGTAAACTCGAATGGTTGAGCCACTTCTGTAAACTTCTCCAAACGACAAAGCTTCCGAAAAATCGCTTGCGCCTGTTAGAATCACAGTGGTGGTTGCGCCAATTAGCGCTTTTAACTCATTTGGAGAACCTTCTGCCACCTTTTTTCCTTTGTCCATTATGGTGATCGTATCAGAGAGCACCTCAGCTTCTTCCATATAGTGCGTTGTGAGAAACACAGTGGTGTCCTTTTTTGCCAAATCCTTTATCACGCTCCATATGTTCATTCGTGCAAGCGGGTCTAAACCAACAGTCGGTTCATCGAGCATCACCATCTCTGGTTCGCTTGCGATCGCCATGGCGACCATCACCTTTTGCCTTAAGCCACCAGAAAGGTTTCCGCACAAAACATTCCTGTACTCCTCTAAACCCAAGTTTTCAAGAACGCGTTTTGCTTGAGTCTTCGCATCCGACAAGCTCCAACCACGCGCCACCAAAAAGGCGAAAACGTGTTCGTAAGGAGTTTGAAGGGAATAAGGTCTTCCTTCTTGCGGGACTATTGCGATTCTCTTTCTTATTTGTTTTGCTTCTTTAATCACGTCAAAACCAAGAACGCTCGCACTACCTGAAGTGGGTTCTAGTATCGTTGAAATTATTTTTGTAAAGGTGGTTTTTCCTGCACCATTTCGGCCAAGCAGGCTGTGTACACTGCCTTTTTTCACGATTAGGGAAAAATCGTCTAGCGCTCTTGTCGTGCCAGAATAAACTTTCGTAAGCCTTTGCGCCACTACTGCAAAATCCAAGTGTACCTACCTAAGCACAAATCAAAAATGAGAAATTGTGATTTAAGTTTTAAAGATTAAAAACGATGTGCTGTCAAAGAATTCTCGCGCTAAAATCGTGTGCTCACTAGTTATATCCGTACTTGGTCAAAAACCATCTAATGAGTTTTGCACCAAAGCCTTCATGCAGTGGTAAACAATTGCCGCAAACTTTACATCGTTTTTGTGCACAGCATCTTTAAAAAGTCTTTCGAGTATGGAAAACTTTCTTAGACGCTCCGCGTCAAGCTTTGTTAAGCGCTCCTCAAATTCTTTAGAAGGAGAAGCAATTTGGTGCAGCCAGTAAGTTTTTTCTTCTTGTGTGAAACTGCCACGCTTAAGCGCCCTTTTGATTCTTTCATCCCAATTATCCGTGTTTGTCAAGCGAGAAAATATGTTTTTCAAGGTCCTCAAAAATGTTTTTCAACAAAACTTAAATCGGTTGTTAATTAACAACTGTTGTTGTATATAACTTAAATGTGATTTTTCTTTACTATTTTTAATATTAGTGTTATCGAATTTCAGTAATCGCAGATTGTAGTGGTTATTATGCTTGTATAAGACACTTCCATGCTTGGACTGTGGGCTCACTAACGCGTTATTCCAACACAATAACGTCTAAAAGGTTGACACCTACACGTGGTGCCGTGTTTTGCGGCGTGCTATACACGCAATAAGTCGCAAAATAAATAAACATGTTTGTAATTTGCTATATTACAAAACATGGAAAAATATATCTTTAATCCAAGATTTGTTGTGATGACTACGCTGGTGGTCACTTTTGCCAAAGCGAAAATATAGGACAAAAGTAAAGATTCTTTACGACATATTAAGCTCGGCGATAACACCAGTCAAAAAAACAAGAATCATGTCAATGTCGAACTTGAATCCCCATACGTTCAAATTTTACTTTGAATTCTGCTTGGGTAACGGTCTACTTTCAGAAAAAGAGGGATATTATGAGCTAACAGAAAAGGGTCACAGGTTTTTAAACGATTGCAAAAGCATTCTTGATAGAATAGAAGAGATTGAAAGAATTGGGTCGCGTTCAGGACTTATCGTTGACATAACTGTAAAACCTGTAAAAGTGCTAGAAAAAACTTTTAGCAATAAGAACGAAAACAAAACGATTAGACGATAAGAGATACGTAATTATATTTTTTAGAATTTTTGCTTGGTAAATCGCTCAAATCGCAATAATTCGTGAAATTATTAAGGCGTAAGATGCTTGGTGTCGCTGAGAAGTGATACCAAAGAGTCAGAAAGTATAGAATACCTTTCTTCCAGTTCTGCGATTTCGGAGTAAAGTTTGATGTACTTCTTACCTTTTTCGGTCGTGTAGTATTTTCCCTCAACCTCCTCAAGTAAACCGTGTTTTAAGCAAAACTCGAGGTACTTTTTGAGAAGACGCGGATTTAAGTTTGCTTGAAACATTATCCTAGTTTTTCTTGAGCCTTCCCATGCGATTTCAAGAATGTCTCTAATGATTTTCACACCATCACGTCTTTTACTCTTTTTTATTCTACCTTTGACCATATCTTTTAGCGTAATTTTATACATGTCATATTTTTTACTTATCTTATCACTTAAAGCTTGATTACCTTTAATAGAAAAAGTATAGCTTTTTTCTAAGGAGAGGAAGATACGATTTTTAAAATTTGTATATTAACGAAAAATTACGATTGTCACAAAATGGGATAGTGTCCAGATAAGCCTTCGCGTATATCACCTCCACTCAGTACAGCAATAAAGAAATAATCTTTGTGGATAACGGTTCCACCGATGGAAGTGTTGAGTTTGTTAAGCAAAATTTCCCGCGAGAAATCAAGATTGTCGCGTTGCAAAAGAATTTTGGTCACGCCGCTGGGATGAATGCTGGTGTAAAAGCGTGTTCTAAGCTCTCGAAATACTTGGTTTTTGTGAACAATGATGTTGTTTATTCCCCAAACACCTTATCTGCTTTAGTGAACTATTTGGAACGCGATAACTCTATTTCTGTTTTGAGTTGCACGGAAGTGTTTCCTAATAGAGATGTGAATTACTGTGACTCATTTTTTGATGTAATGCTTTTTAATGTGCCACCAGCTTGCTCCTCGCTTTGTTATGTGACAACAGTGGAAAATTTTATGATTGTAAGAAAAGGAACTTTTGAGAGTGTAGGCGGTTTTGATGAAAACCTTTTGAATGTGTTTGACGAGCAGGAGTTCTGTTTACGTATTTGGATGTGCGGGTACAAGGTCGCGTGTGTGCCAACACACTTTTTTTACATAAACACACGTTTCCAAATAAAGAGACGCCTGTAAGATGGGCACTTGACTTAAAAAACAAGTACTTATCAATACTTAAATTGTACTCAAAAAAAGGGATTTTAAAGTACCTTACGTTAAGGGTATTATTTGATTTGTACAAAAGCATTGCAAAAACGAATTGGAGAAGAAATGCGATGTTTTTTCGGATTATAAAGGTTTGGCTTGAAATTTTAAGGAACCCTTGTTTTTAAAACAAAGGAGAATGTTTTCCAAAATTAAGAAAATCGATGAAGGAAAACTTTACACCTTAGGAATATTAAAAGATCAAACCCTTTTTACTCGGTAAGCAAACGGCTCTAGCGCTATCACGATCAAACCTGCGATTATTAGTAGTAAAAACAAAATTTGGTAGTTGCTATCTATAGCGACGAATTTGAGCGAACTATTTGGTTCAAAGATCTTTGCCAAGCTTGAGTAAATATAACCGCCTCCTCCTAATAAAGTCGTTATCGTGCCAATCACAACAGGTCTTATTCCCACAATACAAAAATCGAAATGTTTTTTAAATATTTTATGTAAAAATTTTGAAATATGTTCATATGCTCAGGATGCAAAAAAGTTTACACTAGAAAACGCGTAATTCTAGTCAAAACTAGTTTTTGTATGATAGTGTCCAGATAAGCATTCACTCTTGTCACCTCCACTCAGTGTACCAGTGCATGTTCGAGGAAGTTCACGAGTGGTGCAAAGAGTGTCTTCTTCGGATTGATGTTGTTGTAGAAAACCCTCGTCCTGTGTTTGAGGTAGCCGAAGACTCAACGGAGCTACCCAAAGGTTTGGTGCACGTGGTTTTGGAACCTCGGTCGAATCACGGCTTCACGCTACCATGGACGCCTATGCGTGAATCTCCGAGACACCTTGTTCTCAGTCTACTAACCTGAGCGCGTTCTCTGTTGTCCTTGTGAGTGAAACACCGAACGAGATGGGTTGCGCAAGCGTCAACCGCAACCCAAACGTACACTGGTCTTCCGCCACACTTTACAACGCTTTCATCCACCGCGATCGCTCCCAGCTTGGCACTGGCTCGAAGCGAAGCTTTGCCTCAACCTTTTTCACCCAATCCTGAACGCTCGACTTAGAGAGGAGTTCAGAGAGAAGCCAGAAGAATCCAGAGGTTTTTCTGAGTACCCAAACGCGTAGAGTAGCACGGCGATCAGCTTGAGCTCAAACCTCTTCTTGTTCCTCTTAAGTTTAAATTCCTAAAGAATCCGTTGTGGGCTCCACGGTGGTTCACCAATTCAGCTCCGTGGTGCCCACCACTTAAGGCTTATCCGGACAGGATCCATTTTTCCACGATACCCTTATATGCATGACAAAAAAGCTGTAAGAATGAGTTGCTAATAATAAAAATGAAACGGGTGAAGCTTGGGTATATATATATATTAATTGTAACAGTATCATTTGTTACAACATATTTTTTCCTTAAAAAAAGTATACTTTTGTTCGACGATGGTTTTTTCCCTTTTAACCCACTTTTGACACTAAAGAGAGACCTATCATTATTCAATTACCCTTTCTTACTAGGTGGTGCCTACTTTTATACGTATAACTATATACCATTTACGCTTCTAAGTATAGTTCTTATTAATATACTACATCTTCCTTTTTGGGTTGATGACTATCTTTACATTTCTATTCTACAAGCAGTAGGTTCAATTGGCATCACAAGGTTACTCTATAAGCTAAATAGAGAAAAAAATATCAAAGATAAATATGTTATAATTGGGCTCTTTCTACCTTCATTGTTCTTTATGTTTAACTTTATCAAAGTGGTGGCGATAAACGAGTTTTACCCCTTTTTAATTTCATTTGAACTAACACCCCTGTTTATTTCATCGATTGGAGATCTTTTTTTTAGCGCAAAAGTAACAATCAAACATATTATTTTCTTATACTTATTGATGTTATTGATATCATCAGGATTATATGAGGCAACACTCGCTGCAATCTTTTTGGCAACTGTATCTGTTTTCGTGATTTACTATTTTATTTTCGTACAACTAGAAACTAAAAATAAATTAATAAGGCTTGCAATATTAGTTTTTATAATCCTTCTTTCAGTGGCATGGATATTACCCGCACTTATATATAACACTCAGCTAGGATTCTCATCAGCTCCTTCAACAACTAATGGCTCTTCTTCTTTACTGTATGAGCTAAACTTTAATCGCCATATAACATTATTTTCATTATTTACTTTTTATTACTGGCCGACCATATTTCATACCAACTCATTCGGATCTGAACTTTCATACGTTTTAAAAAGTGCAAATGAAATCTATTTTTACATTACGATCTTTACTTTTGCTTGCTCACAACTCTTTATCATGTTTAGAAAAGGGCCTCATGTAACCAAAATCGTGTTCTTTGATTTAGTGATCTTTGCACTTACATCCACTTATCTAGTAAACTGGCCAACATATTTTCTTCT
>Ga0081474_110050_pt1 | contig 94428 bp, 97 predicted proteins | sample OneHunmetagenome_2_FD_70978 | JGI IMG/M metagenome (GOLD analysis project Ga0081474, IMG submission 70978) | Ferrous microbial mat communities from One Hundred Spring Plain, Yellowstone National Park, USA v2 (version 2) | ecosystem: Environmental > Aquatic > Non-marine Saline and Alkaline >... | reverse complement strand
TTATAATACTGAATCTATTTAGGTAATTTATAGAATAATGTTCACTATATTCACATGGTTTTATTAATATTCACCATTCATAAACCATAAAACATATGAGCGCATAGATAAAATTTAAAAATAATAAGCACCTTACTTAACCATGACAGGGAGTACTAGGGATGTTGGTAAGCAGGGTGTTGGTTTACGTAAAGAGCTAAGTTTACTTGAGCTAACGATAATAGGCCTTGTCGGTGCTGTTGGTACTGGAATACTCTTTTCAGCACCTCAAATGATGGTTATGAGCGGTCCCGCCGTAATACTTGAGTGGGTTCTGGGTGGCATCTTTTACTTCATCATAAGCCTAACGTACATGGAGATGGCAACCCTATACCCAGAGGCTGGTGGTCCGGCTAGGTACGCGTACTACACCCATGGACCAATCACTAATCTATTGAATGCATGGGCTAGCATGGTTTGGTACCTATTCATACCACCTGCCGAGGCTATTGCCGTGGTTTACGCAATAAATTACTTCACCCACAACCTGCTAACACCAAGCGGTATACCTACGTGGCTTGGTGCTGGTGTTGCCGCGTTGTTCATACTGTTGATGGTGCCATTTAATTACTTCGGTGTTAAGTTCTTTGGGCAGACAACGACAGGTATCGGCATACTGAAGTTAATACTGTACCTAATAATACCAGCCGGACTACTAGCTGTGGTCTTCATGCCCCAAAACATCGCAGGCCTACCGGGTGGTTTTGTACCCTATGGTTTTGCGGCTGTGTTCTCCGCAATACCGCTGGGTATGTTCGCCTTTGGGGGTACCAGGGTCATACCTGACTACGCCGAGGAGATGAAGAATCCCCAGAGGGATGCCCCATTGGCAATATTGCTTGTTGTCGTTGGGCAAACATTAGTGTATGTGTTGTTTGCCGCAACCTACGTATTATCGCTTAATTGGAGCGCATTTAATGTTAAGCCTGGCGATTGGACCGACCTCACGGCAATAACATCATCAGCAAACCCTGTCATGTACATTGCGGGGACATATGGACTTGGCTACTTGCTTACGGTAGCCACGATTGTCGGTATTCTAGGCCCATTCGTGGTTGGCTATATATACCTCGGTGGTGGTAGTAGGGTGTTCTTCTCGATGTATAGGTCAAAGTACGTTAGCCAGAGGGTTGGTGAGATTCATGAGAAGTATGCGATACCCTATTGGGCGTTGATCATATTCGGGTTAGCCGGTTTAGTCCTTGCACTGCTATCGCCAATACCCACGGTCTACACAATAATTGAAGAGGCTGTGGTGGCTGGTTACCTAGGCTTCTCGATAGCGCCGGTATCGCTTGTAGTGTCAAGAAGGCAGGGATTAAGCGGTATCTATAAGGTACCTGCCCCATACGTCATTGGAGCCCTGGCATTTATATTCGCCACATGGATCGTTTACTGGTCAGGTTGGCCGGCAACGCCATACGGCGTCCTACTAGTCTTCGTGCTCTCAATAATCTTTGGTGCGATCTATAAGGTTCGTGGCGCCCTCACGAACTCTATCTGGTACATAGTCTACATGCTCGCCATGGTGTTGATGACGTATATTGGCCAGACGGCTGGTGGTCCCGTACCAATACTGAAGTTCCCATGGGATATGGTTGTGGTTACGATACTGGCCATAGTATTCTACGTATGGGGCATATACTCAGGACTACCAAAACCATACGAAACACCACCAGTGAAGTCGTGAATAGACATGCATTAATTTAAAATCAACCTCAAAAGTATTAGCCTATCATGGTCGTCCCAATTGTTGGCGTTGGCATCCTCAGACCCTTCACGCGCATCACCCGGTTAACGAGGGTGTTGAGGGAGATTGTGGTAAAGCTAGGATTATCAAGGGTTTTGTTTGGGATGTTGGTGATGGTGAGGTGTATCTGGGTAATGGTGATGTTTTGAGGGGTGATGCTGTCATAATCACTACCGGTTATTGGGCATCAACGCTTGGAATACCAGTAATGCCGTTTAGGGGTTTTGGTATTAGGGTTAGAGTGTGCGAGACTTAAGCACACAGTATCATTCGATGACCTGGGCATATTCGTTATACCACAGCGGTTGGTTTAAGGTGACGTCTAGGTTCGACCCAGATTGTGGTATTGACAGTGGTCCGCTTAGGGAGGTTGTTAGGAGGGCTAGATCAGTCTTTGGTGATTTTGAGGTTATCGATGTAACCATCGGTTATAGACCATGCACACCAGACGGTTTACCAATCATTGGTGATAAGACGTACATGGCAACAGGTGGTTGTAGACTTGGTTAGACGCAGCGCCTGGCATAGCAAGGCTCGTAACAGACCTCGCACTTGGAAGAATTAAGCAGTCGGATTTAGGAATATAATAGGTTTAGGAAATTCTTAAGCTTAAGGGTTTAGTGTTTTAATGTCTAATTGCGTTGGTTAATTACCCTGCTTTCTCGATCGTAATTATCGACTAAGCAACCATACCTGCCTCTCCTCCATATCACCATTGTTATGCAACATGTATTTGTGGTACTCACCGTTAGCGATTATGTGGCAATTATCCTTAGCGAGCTGGCTTGGCTTGTAGTGATCTATCACTGTTGATGATGCGTATATGGTTAAATCACCAACCTCACACATGTAAATCCTGTAATACCTCTCCCTAACCCCATCCCTACCGTCATTCAACAACCTATAGTAACTGCCGGCTATGAAGGATACGTAATCACTGCTTATCAACGCAACGCCTAGGTTTGCGCCGGTCCTTACATGATTAAGTAGCCAGGCTAGATCATCCTTACCAACATCATTACCTATCCTCCTAGCCAGAGCCAGGTTTGCTATGTAGGTATCATTATACCTACTGGCAACACCCTCGGAAACGTCGGCGGCCTTTAGTAACAAGTCCTTACCGAACGAGCCATTATGAACCATGTAGAGCTCGGAACCACCATTAGTGATAGCCCTAACCGGGTGCGTCGAGAATATGTTTATTGGAGTACCCGTGCTTGCAGCCCTCGCATGCACCATCATCACCACAACACCATCCAAGCTCTTCAGGAAGGGCCCAATAACACCAACTGGGTTGTCCTCGAAAATAGGTTTAACGCTCCTATGATGAAGCATGGCAACACTAGAATCCCTAATCCCAATGATCAACGCTCCCCAACCATCCCTATGTTGCTCCTCGTTTAGGAACTCCCTACCGTAGGGATCCATGGATGCTGCATTAACAAGGCTCTTGACCACGCCCACCAGGGTTTCACCATCCCTAACACGACCCACTGCCAGAACCATCCTACACATACTAGTTAAGCGAGTAGTTAATGGGGCGATTATAAGTGTTGCGTGTGGTTAGGAATTGGCTTAATGGGTTTCAATAGACCCATTGGGTGCAACGGCTTCATTGAATTACCTTACCTATCTTCTCCCTGGCGTTCTCGATAACCAGCAACGCCAAACCCAGGTCTGTCAACTCCCTCAGGATACTAATTAATAGTGTGCTTTGGTTTACGGGGGTTATTATCAATATGTATTCACCAGCCCTCGTAACTATTAAGTCCGAACTCCCCAAACCAGCCCTACCAAGCATCTTATCAACAGAACCCTTAATCGCAGCCAAAACGGCACCCAGGGACTTCATATTTACGCTATTCCTCGACACGGATGATATGATGAAACCATTACGATAAATAAGCATGGCACCCACAATACCATTGCCAATATCCATAGCAAGGCTCCTCAATATGGAACCAACCTCATCGTTAATCCGGGACATGCATTTTAATCAAAAAGAACCACCTTATAAATTTTTATTTCAACAGACTCCATGAAAATGTTTGCATATAAATTGATTGAAAGCAAAAGTTCTTCGATGGAATCTGAATTAGCATTTAATTAAGGATTGATCAGACAACACGTCCATAAGGTAGGGCTCTATCTTACGTAATACACGTGGGTGAGAGGGGTCCAGCGCGCGCATTCTTGCCGTAACATTCAGTTTTAAAACTATGTTCAATTACATATAATAAATAATCTATATATTTAATGTGCAATAATACATATTCCCCTATTGCCTACTTAAGATATATATCATTGATATACTTTTATTTCCCTATGATGGATATTTTTGCGTTGTTGGTTAATTAATAATTTTGTTAATAGTTTGATGGCAATAGGCGCGTCGGATGTGGGGGTTTTGTTTAATAATTTGATTAAATAGAATCACGAGATATGGTAGGGTAATTTTTATAAATTCTTTAATCGATTGTTTTATTGATGGGTATAAAAGGTCAAGTATCAGTATTCAGGGCTATAGAAGATCTTAGGTGGTCGAGAGCCCATACCTGGTCCTTCATTGCCTTTGCCCTGGGTCTCCTCTTTGAGGCTTACCTGGTTGGTATTGCACCAATAGCAACCACCTGGTTTACGCTTCCATCATCCTTAGAGGCCCTGACTCTCATATGGCCGTTTCTCTGGCTCATTGTTGGGCTTATATTTGTTGGTCCCCTCTCGGATAGGTTTGGTAGGAAGAGGTTGTTCATACTTACCATGTCCATGTATGCCATTGGTATTGCAATCTTCATAGTAACCACGTTGTTTATACCCAATTACGTATCACTACTCGTCACATTGGCAATAATGCTTGCGGCGGCAGGTGGTGAGATGAATGTAATACTTACGGACATGCATGAGGTAATGCCGAGGAGGCATAGAAGTAAGGCTGCGTTCTTCTTGATAAACTTCATAAATGTTGGTTTCATAATAGTGTCCCTCATAAGTCTCAACACGCAGTTAATAGGGCCCTTCTATCAGAGACTCGCTATTGGTATTATTGGTGCCGTAATATTGGTAGTGCTTGTGATAAGTAGAATGAATATGCCCGAATCAATCAGGTGGCTTGAAAGGAAGGGTCGCATCAATGATGCAATTAGGGAGGTTGGGAAGTACTATGGCGTTAGGCTTGACCCAGGTACGTTACCGACCGTTAATACCGAGATAAGTAAGCCAATCCTCAATCCACCCCTTTGGTTTAGGTTCATAGTTGCTGTGCTAATGATGACCGCCAATGATATAGGCTTTGGTCTGCTCTCATACGAGGTTGGTCCGATATACTTCAGTAACCAAACGGCTTTGATCATTCTAATGACAACACTTGCTGAGTTCATTGGGGGATTATTTATAGCACCCTTCGCAGATAGGATTAGTAGAAAGGTGGTTCTGTTATTTTCAACGGGTGGTGCTGCTATTGTCACCTATATAATAGTGGCCTTTATGAAGCCCATAGTCAGCAACTTCACGTTGTTCCTGGCTATGGATTTCATACTCAATATATTCATTGGTATACAGTACCTGGCCATGGATACATTCAAGGGTGAGCTATGGCCAACTGAGCGTAGGGGCACGTTTGTAAGCCTCGTTAGGCTCATATCGATTGGTTCACTTATCCCTGAAACTCTATGGGCTGTTTCTGCTCCACTAAGTCAATTCCTAATACTCAACATGGGCGTATGGACAATGGGCCTCGCAGCAGCCATTGCCTGGTTCCTTAGGGGGATTGAGACTAGTAAGGGTACGAGCATTGTGGTAACCTCAGGTGAGACCCCAATTACATAGTAGGGCAAAGTGATTATCCTAACTTTAAATGTAGTTTATTGGTCTTATCAGCCAATATTTACCGCACCACCCACAGAAACTTAGCACCAACTTCACTGGATAGTTCGTGTTCGGTGCCGTATTTTAAATCATCCTTGATTTACATATGCATAGATTTTGCCATTACTACCTATTGTGCTGAAGGTTATTGTGAACCCATTACTTGGCATAATACTTGTGTGTACACCGTAGCAGAATATTTCCGGCACACCACCGGCTGAGTAGGCATTTCCGCCAAGGTTTATTGTCACTGGATCTGTCATAGTGCCATTCACCGTGTACATCACTAATGTAAACATGCCCTCGCTGTTTGGCGGTATTGTTATTGATGGCTCTAGATCGCATAACGTTGAGCCTATCGTCGTTGTTCCTCCTATTGTCAGTTGCTTGTTCCCGTTGTTCTTTATTGTTATTGTTATTAGATTGTTTGACCTGATTAACGTGGTGCTTGTTGATACATAGCTAGGGTTATTACCAGGATTTTGAGGATATATTAGTGATGTGAGTACGTTCCCTAGCTCATTGACGTTAAAGTGGAGTGGTGCTAATAATGCTATTGCTAGAGCCACCAAAGTGATTGTAAGGAATATGTGTGAGATATCCATTGTTCCCAATTTATCTTTGTAAGTCATTAAATGAGTATTCAGGCTCTAGTATTTAAATTTTTTCTTCAATTTTCTAAGAAAATACGTTCTATTCCAAATAAAACCACCTCCACCTAGTTATTAACGTAGAAGAAAAATAAAATAAGCAATGATTTATGAAGAATAAATATGGCACCAAACCCAATAAGAATACCGGTGGCATTCATAGATCCAGTCATAGGTGACCTGGGCGGACCGCCTGAATCGAGTAGGTGGATTGAGGAGAGGAGGGCTGCGTTCATGAATGCTGTGAGGGGTGAGTATTCGGGTGTTGATTTTGAGTTCTATGACATTAGGGATTTGGTTGATGTTCAGGAGTTCCTCAATAGGGAGGGCAACGCTGTTGGTTATGTTGTTGTGTCTCTGAACTCGATAATGGGATATATAGACCCGATAATTAGGAGTGGTAAGCCCGTGATCATAATAGCCGAGGCATACGCAGGTGCTGGTGAGTTCATGCTGGGCCTTAGTAAGGCGGTTGATGAGGGTTACCCGGTCATTGGCGTTGCAACAAGGGACATAACGAGTAAGTACGCAATATCCAAGATCAAGTACCTAATAGCCCTGGCTAAACTAAAGAATAGTAAGGTATTGTTCGTAGTATCACCAAGCCTAAAATCCCACCTCACGTGGCAGTTCGGTCCCAACACGGACATGTACAGCGTGCTTAGGCTTATCCAATCAATAACGGGTGTAATACCAATAATAATGGATGCCGACGAGTTTAGGGCAAGGTTCTTCGACAACGTTGATCAGAGGGAGGCGGAGGCCGTGGCCGAGGCCTGGATTAGGAATGCGGAGGCTGTTTATGATGATTCGAGAGAGGAAATCGTGAATTCAGCAAAGCTTTACCTGGCAATGAGGAGGGCGGTTAGGGAGTTGGGTGTTAATGCCATAGCCGTCGACTGTATAGTGCTGTACAACACCGGCTTATTGAAGGCATGGCCGTGCCTGGGTTATATGCAGTTGTGGTATGACAATATAATACCGGTCTGCGAGGCCGACCCATACGCCGCAGTACCAATACTCATAGCCAAATACCTATTCGGTAGGAATGGCTTCACTGTCAATGTCGGCGTTGATTCAGAACGTGGCGAGTTCGTTTATCACCACTGTTACGCACCAACGAATCCACATGGTAGTGAGAAACCCGAGGTGCCCTACATAATAACGAAGGCACACCTAGGCACTAAGCACGCGTCAATACACGTTAAGTTACCAACCAATGAAACTGTCACAGTAATTGGATTTAACCCAGAGGAGAGGTTGTTATCGGTGCATGTTGCTAAGGCCTCCAATAATGAGTATGCACCGCAGGCCTGCGCCACGAAACTTATTGGTTCTGGAAATGTTAATGCTGTTGTTCGTAATTGGCGCTGGAGGGGTGGTTGGCATAGGGTGGTTGTGTATGGGGACTTTAGGAGGGAGCTTGAGGAGTTCGCCACATTGCTGGGTCTTGATTTGATCAATGAGGATTTATAACCTCAAGGCCCTCCTCAACCACTCACTGGTTTCATGAATTATCGGTGGTTTCCAGTAATCCCCCGAGAACGCCTTTAGTATGCCGATTATCCATACCAGGAATACGCCGAGGGCATAAAGAACCTTTAATGCCAGGGGTATCACGATTGTAAAGGCGAAGATTAGACCCACGATCTCTACCAAAATCCATGCGATGATCACAACGATCGTTAGACCTATCGACTCAATAGCCCAATACCTAACATAATCATCTCTAGGCCTCACGATTAAGGCAACCACAGCACCTATTATAAACAACGCCCAAGCAATAACAGCCCAAACCCTGCTCTCCATACTCGAGCTCATCAAGATAGCGAACCTCCTGTATATTTAAACCATTGTATCATTGATTTATCAGGTAGTAAGCATTATTAGGCTTGAGTTTAATTAGAAAATGGTGTCCAGGAAGAGCAAGAAAAAGAGTGAGGAGGAAAAGACTTCAGGCTCAGCATCAATAACCTCATTCCTATACGGCACAGGAGAGCAACAAGCCAAGACCAGCGCAGAGACCAAACCAACCGAGACAAAACCAATCGAAACAAGGAAGGAAGAGACAACAGAGGAGAAACCACACACAGAGAGCGTGGCCAAAGAGTATACCAAACCGGCGGTAAGTGGCGTTGAGGGCGAGATATTCAATCATATAATGAGTAGGGGTAGTGTGACTAAGGATGAGTTAATGGCATGGGCCAAGTCCAGGGGCTACAGGGTGTCCGATGTGTTAAGAGCCATTGAGAGCCTCACGGGTAGCGGTAAGGTTAGGAAGAGGCTAAATGATAAGGGCAACCTAATTTACGTATACGTCAAGCAATAATACCCACATAATGCCCATATAATTCCGAAAGTAGGTATTAGCGACCCTTATATTCCATCGAGACAGGGCATTAGTGGGTAGTGATAAGGCTTCTCAGTAGCAGCAATGAGTCCCCAAGGTAGATCACCCTGGGATTGCCAGGGCGAAGCCTTGGGGATGATCCAACTACGATAATGTTAAGTGTATCCTGTTTTTCTCATTACCATACGATGAACGTTTAGGTAAGGGATGAGTAATTATTCATAAAGGATAGAAAGATGCGAGATATAGCTATTTAGACATCACCTAGGGATTATAGCTCTACCTGCACTACATAACCATTTAAATTAATAGTTACCACACTACTCATCGAATTCACACCTAGCCTAACCTGGCAACTTCCCTCTGTCGAGTTAATGGCAACAGGGCCTGTCATTGAGCCGATAATCGAGCTGCCTGGATGCTTAGCAACAATATTGCTCATTGTGCTTATTCCTAGACGTAGATTTGTCTGTGTATTAATGATGATGTTTGTTGAGGTGATGTATAGAGTATATGTACTAAATCCGGCAATACCTAAGTGAGCATTCGATGGTGTGATGCCGATTGAGGCATCGCTAACGTTGGTTAGGATAATCCTCAGGTTTGAACTAGCCAAACTCGGGTTAGTCCTCTTTAGGTCGCTAATCCTGATATCTGCGTTTAATGAGGAACCCCTAAACAGGATACCATTAACGCTTGGCGGTATGTATATGGTTAAGTAAACTATTATTGGGTAGAATTGGCTAGATGGGCACGTGTTTTATGACGCATCAATATACGGTGCTCCATTGGCGGTCTCTACAATGTAACGTAGTGGGTTTGAGTATAGGGTAGATTATTGTACCGTTAACTTGAACATACGCCCCATTATACGTGATAATACGCACAATGCTCGATACGCCGGATTCCACAACTACCATGGGCTGTAGATAGCACCTGGAACTATATGTGACACTAGATTAGTGTGTTGGGATGAGGTACAACAGCATGTACGCCAACACTACTACAGCCTTCACGACGTAATCCACGACCAATCACTCCTCCATAGCCTTCATTAATTCATCAATCTCAGCAGTCAACCCACTAATCTTGCCGCTCAACTCAAAGGAAACCAACCCACAAATAGCACAGGGAGGGGAAGGGTGAGGGGGCGAGGGTTAACATGGAATATCATGAAACCCCAATGAAAGTCCAATCCCTCTTTGGTCAATCTGGATAACGTCTCGTGTAGGCTTTATTAGAGTGAAAATAAGTTTATTAAAGCTTATTAATTATTTACCATAATTCTCACATATGGAGGAACTGATAAAGAGGGCTGAAGATATGGGGATCAATGTTGAGGACGTGTTAATAAGTCTGATAAGTAGGAATGACCCTAAAGAGGAGATAAAGCTTAGGCTTGAATTAGCTAGAAAGTATATGAGGGAATGTGAGGAGTATTTAAAGAATGGTGATGCAGCTCAAGCTTCTGAGAAGGCTTATAAGGTAGCTGAGGAGTTGATTAAGGCTTTGGCTGAGAAGTTCAACCTTGAAGAATATCAAAAGGCCCTGAAGGAAGGTAGATGGTATACTTACCTCCTAGTCTCCGCTTCTAGTAAGCTTTCCCAGAAATTGGGAGATTGGGTACTATCGGGCTGGGATGCAGGATACTCACTTCACGTATGGGGCTTCCATGAGGCAAAACTTACAGTAAGCGACATTATACCGAGGGTAGAAAAGATAAGGAAAATGCTTGAAGAAAGTGAAAAACTATTTACAAAAGATTGAAGGCACATTAGGGCAGGGATGGTAATAATGTAAATATCCGAGTTCGTTTCAATGGCTAGGAGGGTTAAGGCGAAAGCTAGCTGGATAGGGTGAGCCGCTAGACATCAACATTATTACACTAACCAAACATACCTTATCCTTCTCCCCCGCAGAAAGATTTAATAATAAATAGAAAGGGAAAGCGCAAACAATGCAAGACATTAATGACAAGGTATTGAAATGCCTAACTAGGCTAAACCTCAACACCAACGAGTGCAAGATAATCTCCATAAACTGTGAGGGTGTGGGTGAGGTTAATGATGCCGGCGTATACATTTTCCTCAATGACAATGATGTGCTTTACGTCGGTGAGGCAAACAACATAGCCAGGAGGGTTGGTAAAGAACACTGCAAGGCAAGAATTGGAGCCTCCGAAGGGGTCACCAGGTTCCTAATGTATCTGCTCGACAAGATTTGCGCACGAAGAAATGAGTGGATTAACTATGGCGTGGTTAATCGAGAGAAATACATCGTTGAGGAGGTCCTAATGCCCGTGATAACCAAATTAACGATATTAATAATAACATGCCCACAACTCAGGGACATAGACAAGGAGAAAAATAAGGCGAGACTCAAATTGGAGAATTGCTTAATAAGTAAGTTAAAACCAATACTACAGATGTGATGCCCTGCTCCGTTCAAATGAATCTCCTGTATAAATTACCGTACCTGCCTACGAACCCCCTAATCCTGATCTCATAGCCACACCTGGGGCACCTATTGCCGATTAACTTAACATCAATGACCCTGTCCCCATGCCTCTTAATCAGGACGGCGCCGCACCTTGGGCAGTACGTGTGCTGACCGGGGTGCCCTGGCACGTTGCCCATGTATACGTAATCAAGCTCCTTCCTAGCCCTCCTCCATACATCATCAATCAACTCAATCGGTGTTGGTGGGTTGCGTAGTTTATGGGCTGGGTAGTAGGCGGTTATGTGAAGTGGTACGTCTCTACCTAATCTCGCAACCGCGTTTATCACTTCATCAGCCTCATTATCATTAACACCTGGTATCACCAGGTAAGTTACTTCCAAGTGAATGCCGAGTTTAAGTGCATGCTCTAGGGTATCGATCAGTTTCCTGAAGTCCGCCGCCAACCAGGACCTGTAGGTCTCGGCACCACCCTTAATGTCCGAGTTTATACCCTCGAGGCCGGCCTCGTGAAGGGCGGTTAATGCCTCAGGCGTCAAGTAGCCATTGGTGTTTATTGAGGTGTGCAACCCCTTGCTCCTGGCTATCCTGAACAAGTCAATTGCGTACTCCGTGAGTAACGTGGGTTCGTTAAAGCTTATATTAACGCCGGAGTCACCATTCTCAATAGCCCACTCAACAACCCTATCGGGCGGGACATAAACACCGTCTAGACTGGCGAACTTACTCAAATGCCAATTCTGGCACCAGGCGCAGGGGGAAGTTACAGCCCCAGGTACTAATCGTCATCGCGGAAGTCCTTGGGTAAAAGTGGAAGAGGGGCTTAATCTCCATGGGCCTTGACTCGGCAGCCGTTAACAAGCCGTAAGCAACAGTGTAGAGCTTACCGTCCAGGTTAAACCTCATGCCACAAAGACCAACCGCCCACTCGACAGGGTACAACGCCTATTACAAAGCGTGCACCTAACCCTACCGCCGCCAAGACTGACATAGAACGGGCTCTCCCTAACACTAGGCAACCTGAGTAAATCCCTACTCACATCATAGGTCCTTAAAGCCCACGAGTATATCGGCATTCTAAACCAAGGCGCAATACGTGGTTATAAACCTACATCGCCCATTTCCAACGAGCAGGGTCCCAGTAATACTTTTATCTCTGCTACACGAATAAAGCTGTGTCTACGAGGGTTTACTTAATCATTATCGCCGTACTTGCATCCCTAGCGGCCGTTTTTGCAGCGCTTTGGGTATTGACCTTCATGAATTCCATGGAATGGGCAATAAATTACGATGCCCTGAACCTATGCTACCAAACCCTGCAGACTCAATATTCCAAAATGCAATCCCAATACTACGACATAGTAAGGAGCCTAAGCTCAAGTAACTCATACCCACAATTGCTCAATGCGAATAAGTCCGTACTCAATATGCTCGACAACATCACGGCAATATTAACCGGGGTGAATTACTACGAAGGCGCTGACGTGAATGTTTTCGTGCCATACAACTACAACGCCCTAATTAAAGTAAGCATCCTAAGCACGGGCCCGGCAGTGTTCCGCATCGAATCGGCAATAGGCAACACAATACAACCACTGTGGAACATCACTGGGGCTAGGACTATCGAGCTTGTTGTGCCACCGGGTATATACACGGTCAGGCTGTTCTCGCTGATTGATGGTAATAACATGTTCATGAACATAACCACGTTATTAATCACGAACACCACGGACATGATAAATATGGTAAAGAACGAGGATACCTATGAATACACGGTAACAATGACCGACCAATTCAACCCACTGCAGTTCATACCCATAATTGTTCCCTACGGATATAACATGACCATCTCAATAAACATAACATCAAGTAGGCCCATGTGGATCTCCTTCTACCAAATGAGCTACGGCGGCTATGTGGCAACTCTGCCCTCCATGCGCTGGAGTACTGGATACCACGGAACAGTAACGCTCCCGCCAGGTCTCTACCTAATCGAGATTCAACCAATCACCAAGACCACGGTGAGCATAAACGTAAAGCCAACAGCAATAATACCAATCAGTTAATTTACGACTCAATCAATTAACAAAAAAGACAAATAACTATTAAGCAAACCTCAAACCTAGATTATGACTTTCCACTCATAACGCAAAACTTTTAATCATACCTTAATGCCCCTAAACAATGCCTAAGCCATGCTTAATAATCATCATTGCCCTGGCAATAATCACCATAATCCTAGGCACACTCTATGGAATAACCAGCGTAAGACTAACAAACATAACGAACGAGTACGAAGCACTGCAAATAAAATACAACAACATACTCAATCTATACAACAACCTACAGAACCAATACAACTCCGTGCTACTTGGTCAATTCATACAATTAATGCCATTTATCGAGTCCATAGATAATTCAAGCGATAGCGTGGAGCTTGGCTATGGATATTCCATCCACGAATTCCTGATAATTCCATACGGCTATAACGCCCTAGTCACACTGAACATATCATGCACCAAACCAACAAGCATCTCCATAGAAACCATCCCCAACACCCAAGCGCTGGCGCTTCCACAAATACTCCCACAAACATGCAACGCTAGCCAGGTAACACTAAGGCTAGTATTACCACCAGGCAATTACTACCTCGCACTTAAGTCCTTAGGCTATGGCGATATTATTAATTATTCCGCAAACACAGTACTGCTCAGCGACGTAACAAACGTGGTGGACATCGTTAAGGGTGAGAACACGTACAAATACACCGGCACTCTACCCAGCGGGTACATTTACATACCTATAATAGTCCCCTACGGCTACAAATTATCAATATGGATAAACGTAACCTCAAATGAGCACGTAAACATAATGCTCACCCAAGTGCCTTATAACGAAACACTCGCCTACCTACAAACCCCATACCTCGCCAAAAATGTCACGACATACCAACGCACAATAATCCTAACACAAGGACTCTACGAACTAAAAATACAAACAACCCCAAACGCCACCATAAACATCGACATAAGCCCACAGCAATAACGCCAGTCAATTGACTAAACAGGGATCCTGCACTTGGAAACCCTTAAATACGTGGTGCATTACCTTAATTCTAATGAGGGTCTCGTTTATCGCTGTTTTGGTTATTGCGGTTTTGGTCGTTGCTGCGCTGGTCTATTTGTTAATTAATCAGGAGATTCAGGAGGCACCAAGGATCGCCTTATCGAATGCTAAGGAGTTAGTACTCACCGAGAACTTCACGAGTACGTATTATATAATCGTGACCACGCAGATGAATTCAAGAACGTCAACGTCAAGTTACATCTCGACTATATCGAGATCTCCATCAATAAACGCTTTGGTGATGAATGGTACGGGATTGCTGACCGAACCCAATGGTGAGGTGGTTCGTGCAAATACCACAGAAGCCACTTGGGTGCGAGGTAATGAGGTTTGCCAGGTACTGGTATCGATTAGCAACGTTTCGCTCTACAATAGGACTGCCACGTTCTGCATACCTAGCAATTACACAAGGTATCGCTTCCCCTTCTATATAACCAAGGAATTACTGAGTAATGCCACGTACGTTGGCGAAGGCTCATGGAATGGCGAAACCACGTACTGCTTCAGGTCGGAGATAAGGATGAGTGAACCATTGATAACGATAACGGCAGGCAAAACAACAATAGGCTCACCCATCACCCTGATCATCAATGCAACGAAAATCTGCATACTAAGCAACGGCGTCATCGCAAGCGAGACCGTATACGAAATAGGGCAACTATCGAGCCATCAATCATTCGTGACGATTATAAACGAAACCCTCATAAGCTACTCCTTCACATTCAACCAACAACTATTCAATCAAATAACAAGCAAGGCAGGACTAAGCTAAGCCTTACATATACGTAACGACCTTAAGAGGATACGTAGCGCCCAGAGGAGACCGTGGGTGGGGATGCCCTTGATTTCCTAACGAGGACTTTCATCGATATTGTTGCTACGGAGATCACAGTGAGAACTGCCTTGAGCGTCTCGCCTGGTTGGACCTTGTTTGGTCGGGTTGTTTTACCGAGACTTCTAGGTCTGTGGTTGCTAGCGGTTAGTTTATTGTTTGGTTTCGCAGAGCTTGTGCTTGGATGCGGTTTGGGGTGAGACTGTTGAGGCTTGTTAGGGGGCGTGGTGGGTAGGGTTTTGGTTCATGTTTTTATTATGCTTAGTATGTCGTCTGGTTTTACGTTGGTTGTTCCTTTCTCTATCATCGCCCTCAGGTCCCAGTAATAGGCCGGTATTTGGTAGGCGTGGTTCCTGCCCATCCATGGCTCGTTTGGTAATTTGGATAAGTGCTTTATGCCTGGTGGGTTTATGTCTATCATTATGTTTTCCTCCAGGAGCCCAAGGACCCCCTCGACCGCGTCGGGCTGGCCCGTGAAATCCCCAAGCCCATAATCCCTCGCGGCTACGCTGCCCTTCTTGATTAGCCACTTTAGTGCTTCTTCGATGCTGTTGAATGTGTTTGCTGCGTGTGTCTTGATTGTGTTTTCGATGTGGTTAATCACCCTGTTCTGAAGCCATGCCTTTACGTCCCAGTCATAATCATTGATGAGCGTGCCGAGTTCCCTAATGTTCCCGCCCAGGAGTTGCCAAAGTAATTCAGCATCTATATTATCCTTACCTTCGGTTTTCTCTATAACCTCATTAACGACCTTCTCGAAGTCTTCCTTCGGTAGGTTCCATAGGAGGTATGGTGAGTATCCGCCTTTTGGGACTAACCTGTTGAGTGTTTTTGTTGCTGCGTTATCGCTGACTGTGAGGAATACCAGTATTGAGATTCTTTTTTCAATGAATAGCCAGGGTATTTGGTCTGCTATTGCGTTTGCGACCTTATAGAGCGCCGTGTAGTCCCTAACGTACTTATCAACATCGTCAAAAAACAAAACCACTGTTTTATCACGTAGCCTATGCTCCTCAACGAGTTGGCTAACGGCATCAACTAGGACCCCTACTACGTCACCAAGCGATATCGATGCGTATCTCGTAACGACTTCCGTGGTTAATTCCTTAAGTGCATTGATTAGTTGTTTATGCACGTTCTCGCCAAGCCCTGGAATACTGAGTTGCATCTCCCTGATTAATCTCTCCTCAAAGCCGTACCTTATGAATACGTAATCGCTCAATTCCTCAATACTTCTCGCTTTGTCCACGAGGAGTCTTAGTAATGTTGATTTGCCTGCTCCGTGTGGTCCGTAAATTGCCTTGATGCCGGTGCGGTTGGGGATTGCCTTGAGGAGGTTCGCTACCTCCTGTTCCCTGTCCCTGAAGTGAATTATTATTTTCGTAGCCTCAAGTAGAACCTCCGCTGTGTGGAGTTCCTCGCTTATCTTCTTAGCGATACTATCAATATTGCTCATACCTACAGTAAGGGATTGAGGAACACTTATTTAAGCTGTTAAATGTTGATGTAGTGTGTTTGTCTAGTCCGTATCCCCACATGGCTCACTATATTCCTTAGAGCCTATTGTTCCTCTAGGGTCCACATAACCGACCTAATAGAGTACAGTGGCACCTTCAAGACCATCTCCTCAATGACGGAGCTCTTGAAAAACGCTTTTCCTGTAATTATAGTTCTCAGACCGCGGACAGAACGTAAGGCTAGGATACAGGAGAATCACCACGGTGCACGTATTCCTCTGCCGTAATTCTTAGCATTCGGGTGGTGTCCAGTTCCAGTGTTCCCTTAGTGCGTTGATTAATGCTTCATACTGCCCTTTGCTTATTGGGAGGGGGCGGTCAATTGATTTATGCCAAATCCTTAGCCGCGTACCCCACCCTGTCTTCTCGATGCATAGGATATTTTTGCTCTTGACCTCGTCCTTCGGTATGGTAATCACATCCCCACCCCCAGTCTCGATGATCAACCCATTCTCCATCACCTTAACCTTAGTACTCAATACCACGGACATGACAATAATCATGATTAAGAGTGGGAGTGCTATGATTAATATGTAGATATGCATAGGGAATGGGGTTGCGAAAGATAAGGATATTATGAAAAGTGATATTAATGCGTACAGATAGACTAACTTATCATTCAATCGCCTTAAAGACCATACCACCCTCCCCTCTTGACCCACAGCCGAAGAGCCCACAGAGCAATACCACACAGCCAAACCTTAAACCTAACCCCAACAGGCAGACCACAAAAGAAGGAGATAGTGAGCTAACCACTTCTTGATAGGTAGTGTTGTTGTGTGTTTACGTGGGGTTGGTGGTCGTTATTGATTGGTTGGTGCATGCCTTGGCGAGACTTATTAATTTCTCTGCGATGCCTAAGTCGTCCTTTAATGTTATTCCGAGGGCTATGTCCTGGGCGATTGGGTAGCACTTGGTTACCGCGTTGAGTGCCTCATTTACCGTTAACGCGATCACCTCGACTCCCGGCGGCACGTCTAGGTTCATGAGTCTCCTGTGGGGTGGCTCGGTGAATTGGGCAATGATTAATACGTCGATATCGCTGTCCTCCATGAAGTCGCCCCTCGCGTATGAGCCGACCAGGAAGACTGTTCCCTGGACCTTCCCGGCGACTTGTCTAGCCAACTCAATGGCTCTGCTCCTCAGCTCCTCCCTCCACTTGATAACCTTCTCCATAGGTCCTCTATGAACGTTATTATGTCCTCGGCAGTCTTAATAGCTGTTTCGGCGTCGGTCCTCGTGAAGTACTCATAGGGTACACCCTCGCTCCACGCATCGACATACCTCGTCGTCACGTAGAATTTATCCAGGAGCTTGCATAGGTCGATCACTTCGCTTGGCACATTGATGAATCCGCTAAGTCCAGCGATTAAGTGGGTTAGTGAGTGTCCCCGCGTTGCCCTGCCGATTCCGTATAGAGCAGCCTTTATGGCAAACTCGGCTGCTTGGTGTGCCTTGAAACATGCCCAATTGTAATCGCCGACCTCAGCGTCATGCTTTGCTGATTCAATTGTTCTCCTGGCCATGGACATCCATCTATCGTATTCTTTGGAATCCATTAATTAACCTGGGATTGGCGTGGTTAAAAAGTGATGTTGTTCCGTTACCTGTATGGTTTTTATGCCGTCAATACTTGATTTTATCTATAAATTAATGAGGAAGCCCTTAATAATTAGTTGGTTGTTTGTTACTTGATGGCTAGGGTGTACATAGGACCTGCCGGTGTGCCGATTGGCGCTAGGGAGAGGAAGAAGTCGGCTGGGACGTTGGATGGTATTAGGTACGTTAGCGAGGTTGGGCTTAACGCGATGGAGGTCGAGTTTGTGCAGGGTGTTAGGATGAATAGGGAGGCTGCCCAGGAGGCCGGTGAGTTGGCTAGGGAGTTGGGTGTTAGATTGTCTGTACATGCCCCATACTTCATAAACCTATGCAGCGAGGAGGCTGAGAAGGTTGAGGCAAGTATCAAGAGACTACAGGAATCGTTGGATAGGGGTGAGACCATGGGCGCCACAGTTGTTGTTTTCCACCCAGCGTACTACGGTAAGTTGGGTCCAGAGGGCTGTTACAATGCCGTTAAGGATGCCGTGCTGAGGGTCCTGGATTGGATGCGTGAGAGTGGTATTACGCATGTTAGGTTGGGTCTCGAGGTCATGGCTAGGAAGAGCCAGTTCGGTAGTTTGGAGGAGACCTTCAGGCTCGTTAGGGAGGTTAATAATCCGCAGGTTGTTGCCGTGATTGATTGGGGGCATGTCTATGCGAGGAATGGCGGCTCCATCGATTACAGGGCTGTGCTTAACATGTGGAGGGAGTACTTTGGCGATCAACCAATGCACACCCACTTTACCTGCGTTAAGTACAAAAATGGTGAGTGGGTTGACGAGCATGAACCAATGGATACGAATAATCCACCCTTCGAACCACTGGCTAGGGAGTTGGCTGGTGAGGATATTGAGATAACGATAATAAATGAATCACCGCTCCTTGAGAAGGACGCATTGAGGATGAAGGATATACTCATTAAGTATGGTAATAAAATCGTTGGGGCAAATCAATAGGTTAATATCACTGCCCCTGCCCTAGCACCCTCATAATCTCATCATTTACCTTCCTGAGCAATTCAATAACGCTTGGTAATTCATTTATGCGTTCAGGCCTTATTGTGAAGTTCTCATCGCCAATCGCGTAATCAACACTGCACTCGTTCCCCTCGCAGGTCACGGATACGTATAATGCCAAGTCCTCCTTAAACTCTATAATTAGCACCTTCTCCCTACCATATTCCTCGGTGTGGTGGTTCGTGAACCCCCACTCAATTAGCCTCTGAGTTACTTGTTGTATTACCTTGTCCGTGAGGTTTTGATTGCTCATTACACATTCATTCCCGCCTTTTATTAAATCCGCTTCGCCTCAATAATCCTAAGCAGCTTATCCACCAAAATCTCGGCAATCCTCCTCTGAGCCTCCTGGGTCTCAGCACCTATGTGTGGCGTAACCACAACCCTTGGGTGATTAACCAACTCCCTCTCCCAATCCTCCACGGGCGGCTCATGCTCAAGCACATCGAGGGCTGCTGCGGCAACTACACCATCATTCAAGGCCTTCAACAAAGCCCTTCCATCAATGACCTCACCCCTCGATGTATTTATGATAATGACACCCCTCTTCATAAGTCCAAACTCTCTTTCGCCAATCATGTGCCTCGCGCTGGGTGTCAGCGACACGTGTATTGAGATTACATCGCTAACCCTAAGCAAATCCTCAAAACCAACAGGCTTAACACCAATAACCCTAGCCCTATTGCTTATATCAACTATGTCGTAAGCCACAACCTCCATACCAATAGCCTTGGCAAGCTCCGCAACCCTCTGCCCAATCCTACCAAAACCAATTACACCAAGGGTCTTACCAAACAACTCGGTGCCTACGTACTTACCCTTGGGCCACTCACCACCCTTAACCAACCTATCCTGCAGAGCAATTAACCTGGCCGCAACGACCATAAACCCAATAACCAACTCAGCTACAGACTGTGTCGAGCCCTCAGGTGCGTTAATCACATCGATACCCCTGGCCTTGGCATACTCAACATCTATGTTGTCAAGACCAACGCCAGCCCTCGCAATAACCCTGAGCCTCTTGCCAGCATCAATGACATCCCTAGTCACCTTAGTCCTACCCCTAACAATAAGCACCTCGTAATCAGGAACGATCTTTAACAACTCATCCCTACCAATGCCAGGCCTATAATCAACCTCAACACCCCTATCCTTAAGCGTCCTCACTATGTACTCATCCACCTGGTCTGTAACCAAAACCCTAACCATCAATGCCCTAAATAGGATATTGCTTTTAAACATTATTCATTTATAGACAATATACGCAAAACCATGTTCCAAACATCGTGAGCATGGTTATGGCTTATTTCGATTAAAAAGCACAGCCGAACTCCTTTGCGTTGGTGTATTACTGTGTCTTGTCTGTGGGAATTGCTTTAATTTGTTGGGTTTTCGTGGTTTTGTGATTCCCGCCGTTGCCTATGTTAGGGTTTCCACGGAGATGCAGGATCCCATGAACCAGGTTGATTACCTGAGACGTTGGGGTGGGTCTAGGGGTTTTGATATACTGAAGTTCTATGTTGATGAGGCTGTTAGTGGTGCCTCGCCTGTCCTTGAGAGGCCTGCGTTTAGGGAGTTGGTTAGGGATGTTGAGGGTGGTGTTTTTAATCCTAGGCCCATGGTTTTGCTTGTTTATGAGACCTCTAGGTTAGTTAGGAATTTTCAGGAGTTGTTTAGGCTCCTTGATATTGTTGAGAATAAGCTTGGACTCTTAATAGTGAGTACGAGCGAGAAGGAGTCTGTTTTGCAGAATTTAGATGGTACGTATAGGCAGTTCCTGAGGACCGTGCTTGCCTTCGTGGCTTCCATGGAGAGGGAGTTCATTAGGCAGAGGACTAGGGTTGCCATGGAGAGACTTAGGAGGGAGGGTAGGCTTGGGTCTAAAGTTGATTCGTTACCCGCCGATGTGATTAATGAAATTGTGAAGTTGTATGGTGAGGGTTTGAGCCAGAGGGCTGTGGCTGAGAGGCTTGGTGTTAGTTTGTACATGGTTAGGAGGGTGCTTGGCAAGTACGGCTTTAGGGGTGTCTATACGTGCCCCAGGTGTCTGCATAGGTTGAGGGTTGTGGATAGATCCTTGGTTCAGGTTGATGGTAGGTACGCCATTAAGCAGGTACTGCATTGCCCGAATTGTGGATATGATGAGGTTAGGATTGATTGAGTTCACAACTCACCCTTTATGTACTCCCTGAACTTCCCAAGGGCGTTGAGTACCCTAGCCACCGTCAACTCATCACCCCACTCGATGTGATAAACCCTCCATTTATCCAGCTCTAACCTATCCCCCTGCCCGAAGTAGCCATGCCACCACTGTAGTGATTCCTCAATAATCTTTGCTAACTGGTTCTTATCGTCCTCTTCCGGGTGTACGTCATCTAGGTCCAGGATTATTATGGCGAACCTCCTCATAATCAGCCAAACTGATGTGTTGTTACCCATTTATTAACATGTCCTCGTAATGCAGTACGCGAAAGCATTTTAATTCTGTATGCATGTACCGCATTGATGAGTTATACTGCGTGGATAATATCGATAGGTAACGAATTGTTGATAGGTAGAACCGTGAACACGAACGCCGCATGGCTCGCTAGGAAATTAACGCTTCTCGGTTATGACGTGAGGAGGATAGTTACAATACCGGACAGCGAGGAGGATGAGGTCGAGGTCTTCAGGGACGCTATAAGGAGGGGCATTAGAGTCGTTGTATCAACAGGAGGCTTGGGACCCACATTTGACGATAAAACCAGCGAATACCTGGCTGAGGCTTTGAATAGGAGGTATGTGCTTAACGATGATGCCTTGAGGATGGTTGTGGAAACATTCAAGTCTAAGGGACTCGAGTTGACTGAGCCTAGGCTTAAGCAGGCGAAGATGCCTGAGGGGGCTAAACCACTGCCTAACCCTGTCGGTACGGCACCGGGCATATGGGTTGAGGAGGGCAACACAATAATCATTGCGCTACCCGGAGTGCCTGCAGAGATGATGGGTATATTCGAGAATTACGTGGAGCCAAAACTACGTGAGATAGGTCCTAAGCTCCACTTTGTTGAGAGGTCCATAACGGTTAAGGGAGTGCCTGAGGCTGATCTGGCTCCGATAATAGAGAGGGGTATGAAGATGAGCAATAGGGTCTACATAAAAAGTCATCCTAAGGGTCACGAGATTAGAGCGCCGTTGGTTGAGATTCATGTATACGTAAGCTCTGAGGATGTGAAATCTGCTGAGGACGAGGTCAATAGGATAATTAATTATTTAATGAGTTCTGTAAGGGAGAAGGGCGGTGAGGTTTTAAGTGCGTAAGCGCTATTCTTCAATATTAATCACAGGTACTTAATTATTGAGTATTTCAGGCAATCCCCAGAACTAACTTTGTGTGGATGTCCTAGCACTAATATCTTCTCAGAATCATCGTACGAAAACACCAGGTCTGGCTGTGAACCGCACAGTAAACCTAATCCCATCAACTCTGGTACCTGGTTTGGCACAACACTGGCAAAGACCTTCTGTATGTAATCCCTCATGGTGCTTGACATGTTTAGGTCGAATAATGTGCTTAGCATGACTTCGTTACCCGTCAACGTAATATCACCAGGTTCAAAACCGTAGGTGTTCACGAAATCGTCACGCATGTTGCCGAACTTACCTCTAACGTTGTTTATCACATCCATGGATGCCTTGAATATATCGACTGGGTTAACATTGACTTCTGTGGAAACTTCGCTGGAGAATCTAATACTTGCCTTTTTGGCGCAGATTACCTGCCCCATATCCTTATCCTCAACAGTCTCAACGCCATTGTATACGGAGAGCATCGAACCGCTTGCCCTGACGCCAGTTGGTGAGCTTGGGGTTGATTGCATGTAGCACTCAATGCCACCCATTAGGTATGTTGGGTAAAAGTCCTCATCAATATTGAAGAAAACCTTGAAGGCGTTGACTAGGTAATTACCTGGGTTGTAGTTGGGTTCCGTGATTGATGATTGAATTAGAAAAACCCTCTTATCGCCCTCAACTGTGCCGAGACTAACCTGTTGCGTCTCAAAGCCTGAAACGCCCCTGTAAATATCGACGTATTTTGAGAAGCTGCTTCTGATTTCATCAGCCATATAACGGGCGGAGCCCGACAGCGCATTCATTATCTCCCTTATTATTTGCTCCTCATTACCAACCTGTTCCACCTAATCGCCAATGTTCAACACGGTGAGCTGTTTAATAAATGTTTCTAAAGAGATCTCAAGGGAATATAAATCGACGGGTTAACCGAACCAAAAGTTAATTTAGGATCGAATTAATCAGTAAATGATTTGTAGATGGAGGGCAAAATATCGTTGATTGAGGGGTATAGGGAGGCTTACATCAAGGTTCGGATTATCGAGAGCCTCCAGGAGCTTCGGTTAGCTGTAAGACTGCTTAGGGAGGGTTTCAGCAGGAATGCGGCAGGTAAAGTATTCATGGCTTGGAAAGCAATGATCAGTGCACTCGTGGTGGCGAATCTCGAAAAAATGCCTAGGGATGATAAGGAGAGGGAGTGGTACATGAAGACGGGCTTCCTCGCGCCAACCACAGGGTTAAAGGGGATATCGCAGAGGCTCGAGGAGCTTGGTTATAAGGTGCTTGATTTAACGTCGACGGCACTCACCCTCCATAGGTACTCATACAACGGCCTGTACAGGGGCGCCAGTGATTATGCCACGAGGGAGGAGGCTATTAGGGATATTCAACACGTCGCTAGGGAATTGCTTAGGTTAGTTAAGGAGCACTTATCGAAGTATTGGGACGACGAGATCGAGGAGAACTACAGGACCGCCGAGAAGCTACTTAACGAATTAAAGCCCTAATCACCGCTTTCTGCTTCTGGTCATCCTCCACTCATCCTCCGCACTCATACACTCTACGCCGTATTCGTGACATAGGGTGAGTACATCCTTAAGGACTGTACTCCACCAAGACTTGGACGGTGTACTAACGGGGCCGAGCCTATTACCCATTACCTTGATCACCAATGGTCTCGGTCTAAGCCTATCGATTATCAATTGAGAGCCTGTGTTTCTCGCGAGCCTTATTATTGGTTCGTAATCCTCCCTCTTATCGTTTATGCCGGGTATTATCGGGCCTAGAAATACCCAGGTCTCTATGCCCAGGCTGTTGATACGCCTTAACGCGGATGCCCTAGCCATTGGGTGAGCCGCCATGGGCTCAATCAACCTATAGGTGTCCCTCATCGTAGTTATCGTGAAGCCAACATCAACACCGCCAGAGCACTGACTCAGTAGGTCGATATCCCTAATGATTAATGCGGACTTTGTCTGTATGCTTACGTGGAAGCCTGCGTTGCATAGTATCTCGATTGAGCGCCTCGATAATTTGTATATGGATTCAACGGGTTGGTATGGATCGGTTATTGTTGATAAGCCAACAACACCAGGCTTGAACCTCCTAACCTCCCTACTTAATACCTGCAAAAGGTTGGCCTTGACGTAAACAACCTCGCCCCACCTCCTGCCAGGCTCTCCTCTCGTGAACTCCATCGCATAGCAATAGGCGCAACCATGCTGGCAACCTAGGTATGGATTTAGGGCATAGTCATACTCGGGCAGGCCTGACCTGGAGAGGGCGTTCTTGACCCTGATTTCCCTAATTATTGTATTGCCTATCACGGTTTGAGTAACCATTGGTTTATAATCACCTCATTAGCCAATTCATGAGGTTTGATTGCTTGGTTAGTTGGCGTATGACGTAGGATCTGGAGATCCAGGTCTTGATTGGTGTTTTGAGGAACCTCGACACGTAGGTCAAAGCCTCACCTAGATCATTGAATTTCTCGTAAGGGCCATTAAGCATAGCCCTAACATTCTCCCTAACCCACCAAACGCCGATCGGCAGGTTAAAGCCTGGATAAATCTCACGCCAGAGTATCGCCGCAGCTTGCCTACGCATACTTCGCAAGACCTCTAGGACTGCGATCCTAGCTGCGTAATAGCAACCGCCTATTGATGGGTATTCATCACGCCCCCAGTAACCCTCGTAATCAAGCTCGATGACTATATCACCACCCCACAGGTTCCAGGTTGAGCCTGGCCACCATGCCTCTGCCCATTCATAGAGCCAGGTGTGCGGTGCTAGGATTGCTATGAACGTGTTATCCCTAATGTTCCTGACGTACACCCTGTACTCATTAATTAATGGGTAGTCGCGCACCTCATCGAGTAGATTATTTGATACTTGGGAATCCACAGCGGTGATAGCCCACCTAGTGGGCACAAGCCTTCTCCTGATGCCCAAGCCAAGGGCTCCAACACTCAGTAGCCTGGATATCACGTGAACGTCAACGCCAGATTCGTACAACCTCGTCATTGCCTCTGTGGCGTTTAGGTCTGTGTCACTGTAAACCCTTTCCACAACTCTTGGTGGGGGTGGTAGTGTTGATAGTTTTAGGCTCTTGAGTGGTGATGATGGTCCGAAGGGTGGTGAGTGCTCATCAAGTACATACCTACCACTAACCGGCTTCTCAAACGCCATTTCTGACTCGACAGGGCCTTCTGACAATGCCATAACCTGTATGTCATGAAGAATCCTAGGTGGGTTTTTGGCATCATTAACTTTAACGTTGACTGAACCCCTAATTAGTGATAACCTACTCGATACAAAGTCCTCAAGCTTCATGTTGATCCAGGACTTCGGATCCTCCAAATCTCTCGTGTCTCCATGTATTGGTGGCGTTGCTGGGTATATATTGACCCTTGGGTAGCCTATACGCCCAATGAACACGCTTGGCGGTGATGAGCCATCAACATCACTATGACCACCAACACGCCTCAGCACATACCTAGCCCTTAACTCCGTGAGTACAGGGCAGTAGCTAAGTCCGCATAGGTTGTACTCCCCTCGGCATCTAACACAGAGTGCTGGGTTTATTTTCACTACTAAGTAGGGATTGCTTAGGAAATATATAGGCATTTCGAGTAAAGCACTGCTGAAATCACTCGGGTGGTATTTCCCTGAACAACTGGTTTATGTCAATGTTCCCTCTCCTTAACCTATAATATCTAACTGCATGATACGTAATTAAACCAGCAATGAATAGGGTCGCAAAGAACCCAATTATGTATGCATTTATCTCTGGCGTGAATAGGTAAGCCAGGGGGTTCGCAGCCTCTTGATACGCTATCCATGCGAATAGGACTGTTGTGTAAGTGCCTAGGGCGGTGGTAAGTATTGACCCACTCCTTAGACCAACTATTATTGCCGTTATCGTGATTACCATGAAGTACATTATTATTGTAACTAACGTACTCACATCCATTGTGGCTGTGAGGAGCGGCACAACGCTTAGGTTGTATAGATACATTATCACTATCGTTACTACCAAATCTAGAGCGTGTGCCGCAATTGGTGTGTGGGTTTTTGGGTTTACGTATGCTAGGGCTGACGGTAATACCCTATCGAAGGAGAGAGCCAGTATGTACCTGGCTATCTGTATTATCAATACGGAAACCACGTTTACATACCACACAAAGGAGCCCAGGGCTATCAACCACTGAACCACCGGGTTTCTAATCGCGAGGATTAGTAGGGCCTGTGGGTATGGCGGAGGTAGTGTGCTTGGGTATGTAACTGATGGGGCTAATCCGTAGTATATTGCGAAGAGTCCATTTATGTAGTTAATATTGATTGCGGAAAGAATGAGCCACACACTAATTACCAGGAAGACCGCACTTACTGCATATGCTCCATATATGGCAATGGGCATTGCCTTACCCCTCTTCATCTCCCCACCAATTGATAGTACGAAATTTATGAATGGAAACACGTAGGCTAGGTACGGTATTAGATATACAGTGTCCATACTAGCTCCATAACTAGGCAAAGAATGAACGACCTTCACAGCTTGCATAAGTACGTTTGGGGCAACCTTATTTATTGCGATGATAATCTGTGGCGCTAGCACGTAGGTCAATGCCACGGTTAATGCAAACACTACCAGGCCAAACATGGACAGGGCGGATGCCAAGTATTTACCTGCCCTCACCGATAATGCATTTATGATTATAAGTACCGTGAATATCACAGAACTAATCATGAATACTATCACAGGATTGCTCATTAAGGTACTGCCAATAACCGTAAGCGCCCTATCATGGTTTGACAACCCAATTGCGTAAAGTGATGGGGCTAGTCCCGCGGTTATCCCTAGGCTTGTCAATACCGCATTAAAGAACATTTGATCTATTGTGAACATGAACATTGACGCGAAGCCTATTGAGGGGTTTAGGTTCCTCGTTATGAAGATGTAATCGCTCGCGGTTCTGTAATAGGTAATGCCAACTCTATTCAGCAACATAGTGAGTGGTAGGAATAAGACCGCGGAGATCATCACGGCGATCATTGGGTTTCCTCTTGGGAAGTTGAAGGTGCTGGATAGTAGGAGTATGAAGCCTGTCGGGAAGGCTATGAAGGCTATGTTCATGAGTAGCGCTGTTAATGGTCCAATCTCCCTAACAAGACCGGTTGACTCTCTGAGGAAAATACCTGGCCTATTCACGGGTTTGGCAGGGTCGCATCACTTTTTAACCCCTTCCCTACCCAATAATTCGTTAACTATCATCAATAATTCATCGTGCTCCTTCTCATCATCGGAGATCCCCTTGAGTAGTTTCACGATGAGCTTTGACGTGGCGCGGCGTTTAGTATCAACCCTGGTACTGGTTATTGGTAGGTAACTCCTGAGTAGGAAGCTATATACCTTAGTGGCATTTGACTCAAAGTCCTCAAGCTCATTTAACTTCTCAACCAAGAAGGCACCAAACTCCTCACCACCAACCTTCACCCTGGAGTTCACAAAGTCCATGATCTCATGAACATGACCAAGAGCCTCCTCTATATTATTTTGTATGGAGATTAAGTACTCAGTATCTGTAATATGCCTTGGTGGGCACTCCCTAATGAGTGGCTCAATAAGTGTCAATATATAACTGTGCGTTGCAGATTCAATACCTATTTTCCTCATTATTGAACTGATTATTGCATCATGAACACCCTCAGCAATAACACTATACAACACAGCCAAATCCCTCTCAAGCCTTTTCATCAAGTCCAGTGTCCTAAATAACGTGATCTCATTTTCACCCATCACATTCAAGTATCTCAGTAAAAACTGATATTTTAAATTAATTTGGTTAGAATGAATTCAGAATGCATAAACATATTCGATGAGTACATCCCCTAGGGCTACCCCTGGGAGTTGGGTGCGGGGCTAGGTTGGTTTAGGTCGGTAGTTTGTTGACGGGGTTCGCATTGCCTTTAATCGTCTCGAAATAATTCAATTTTCAACCACGACATCCCAAGAAAAGCTAAATTAGCATCACCACATTCATTCTCATGAATTATTTTTAATTAATCAATTGATTATTCCTTAAATGACAAAGGAGCGATAGACCTCGCGCTTCAGGGTAAGAGGAAGGCCAGCTAGAGAGGAGGTCCTATGATTAACGATACCGTAACTCCCACGGATCACGTTAATGCATATAAACCTTATTTCTTATGCATTTAATTATGAATAAATGAGTGCTTTTTATTAATTTAGAACGCATATACATACTTGATGAGCACGTCCTACGTTAGGACGATATGCCCGTTCTGTGGGGTTGGCTGTGGGCTTGTGCTGGAGGTTAGGGATGGTGAGGTTGTTAGGGTATTTGGTGAGAAGGAGCATGTTTTGAGCAAGGGTAGGCTTTGTGGTAAGGGCGCATCGTCAATCAGATCCCTCTACTCAAAAGATAGGATAATATACCCACTCAAGAGAGTTGGTGATAATTTCATAACCATAGGCTACGATGATGCCATTAAGGAGATTACGAAGAAATTGCTCGATATTAGGGATAGGTATGGCAGTAAGTCCATCGCCATATTTGGCGGTTGCCAAAATACTCTAGAGGAGACGTACATAATGGGCAAGCTCGCAAGGTTTCTTGGCTCTAACAATGTGGACTCCTGCGCGAGGGTCTGTCATGAACCATCAGCAATGGCATTGAGGGAGACAGTTGGCATAGGTGGTTCCGGCGTATCTGTTGAGGAGGTTCCCAGGGCTAAGGTTATAGTCATTGCCGGCGAGTCAATAACCGAGAGCCACCCAGTTCTCGTTGATTACTTCCTCGAGGCAAAGAGGAATGGTGCAAAGATTATCGTTATCGACCCGAGGGTAACACCCACAGTTAGATTGCTCGCTGATATGCATTTACAGATTAATCAGGGAACCGACATTTACTTATTCAACGCCGTAGCCAACTACCTAATCCAGAGTGGTAAGTATGATAAGGAGTTCGTCGAGAGTAGGACTAAGGGGTTCGAGGAATATAGGGAGGTTGTTAGAGATTACAGTATTGAAGATGCCGAGAAGATAACGGGTATTCCGAAGGATGAGATAGTAAGGTTCGCCGAATTAATAACAACAAAGCCCACGATATTCTCATGGGGATTGGGATTAAGCGAGGGCGGTGGCGTTAATGCGGTTAGGGCATACCTAGACCTCATGCTTTTAACGGGCAATGTTGGTATTGATGGGGGAGGACCACTGGTGTTCAGGGGTCAATCAAACGTGCAGGGTAGTGGTGATTTACTAAAGCCAAATAGGTTCCCCAATGGTGACATCAATGAGGAGAATGCAAGGAAGTTGGCTGGTGTGTGGGGTTTCGAACCACCACTCTATAAGGGCTTGACTGTTACAGACACGTTCCTCCGCGATAACGACATTAAGGCCGTCATACTCTTCAACTTCAATGTTGTGCACAGCCTACCGAATAGGGATAGGGTTATTAAGAAATTGAAGGAGCTGGAGCTCCTCGTAGTGGTTGACGCATTCATGAATGAGACCGTGAGGTATGCTCACTACGTACTACCAACCGCCATGTGGGCTGAGGAGGAGGGCTCCGTGGTATCACTGGATAGGTTGATCAAGTGGAGGTTTAGGGCTGTGAACCCGCCTGGTGATGCTAAACCAACGTTGCAGATACTCAGTGATTTGGGCGCGGGCCTTGGGCTCAAGATACCGACAGACCCAAGGGAAGTCTTTGAGGAGATGAGGAGGGTGGTTCCGTTGTATAGGGGTCTCGATATCAAGGAGGTAATGGACCACTCAGCAAATAGTAGATTCCCTAATAGGGAGCTCGTGCTGTATAAGGATAGGTTCCTAACACCAGACGGCTTCGCCCACTTCAGACCTGTTAGGTACGTGGACAGGGTTAGGAATGGCTTGGTACTAATAACGGGCAGGGTAGTCACGCACTTCAATACAGACACACTAACTGGTAGGCAGGGGTTATCGAAGCTTGAGGAGGTTGTCTACATTAATGAGGAGGATGCGAGGAGGCTTGGTATTAGAGATGGTGACATGGTTAAAGTTGTTAGTGGGTGTGGCGAGGTTATTGTTAGGGCTAGGTTGAGTAAGGATGTTAAGGTTGGTCATGCGTTTATGGTGAACTCGCTATCCATTACAAATAATGTGGTTTGTGATGAGTTGGATGAGGAGAGTAGGATACCGCTTTATAAGTCCACTGTCGTTAACATAACGCCAATTCATCCATAAGACCTACCTCACTAAAGTTAAAACAAACAATCAGTGAATCCTTAATTAAACTAGGATTAGGACAGACTGGACAATATGCGTGTGGTGATTATTGGAGGCGGTGCGGCTGGAATGAGCGCCGCATCTAGAATTAGGAGGTTGAAGGGTGATGCTGAAATCATAGTTATCGAGAGGACAAACATTATTAGCCACGCTCCCTGTGGAATACCCTACTTCCTCGCTGGGTTTTTTGATAACTTCGAATTATTCATGCACTATACACCGGATTACTTCAGTAGTGTTAGGAAAATCAATGTTAGGCTTGGCGAAACAGTCGTTGAAGTTGGTGAGGGTTACGTAATAACTAGTAGCCATAATAAGCTCGATTGGGATTACCTAGTGCTGGCTGTTGGTGCCTCGCCATCGATACCCAATGTGCCCATTGAGGGTGAGCACGTCGTCACAATACACCACCCAGCCGATGCCATAAGAATTAGAGAGCTACTTAATGCCTCCAGGAGGATTGGTATTGTTGGTACAGGTTATATAGCGCTTGAGGTCGCTGAGGCGGCTAGGTTTAGGGGTAAGGATGTGGTGATGATTGGCAGGTCAGGCTACCCACTACGTAAGTCATTGGATGAGGATATGGGTAAGTACGTAATCAATGAGTTAATCAAGCATGGGATAAACCTAAGATTTAATGAGAGATTACTTGAGATAAATAGGGATGGCGATAGGCAGGTAATAATAACTGACTCGGGTAAGTACGAGGTCGACCTCGTAGTTTTAGCCACGGGGATAAGGCCAAACACAGAGTTAGCTAAACAACTCGGACTTAGGATCGGTGAGACAGGCGCTGTGTGGGTTGATGAGCACATGAGAACTAGCCATGAACATGTGTACGCTGCAGGTGACATAGCCGAGACTAGGCATGCCATAACGAATAAACCGTACTGGCATCCATTCGGCACAACGGCTAATAAGATGGGCTATGTAGCTGGTAGTAACATTGCTGGGTTCAGCATGAGGTTCCCAGGCGTTGCTGGGACGTCAATGACGAGGTTCATGAACTTATACATAGCAACCACAGGCTTGACGGAGAGGGATGCGAGGAGTTACGGCTTTAAGCCGGCGAGCACGGTAATCAAGTCCAGGATAAGGGCTAGGTACTACCCAGGCGGTGGTGATGTGATTATAAAATTCATAATCGATGAGAACTCACATAGAATACTCGGGGTTCAGGTGATGGGTGATGATGGGTCTTACGTACTTGGGAAGGTTAATACAATAGCCGGCTTAATATTGAAGGGCGCCACCGTTGAGGACCTATTCTTCACAGACATGGCTTACCTACCTGCTGTAACCCAGGTTTGGGACCCACTGATCATAGCCGCAAGGCAGTTTCTCAAATCATGACGTAATTCCCCTAAATTCTATACAATTTTATGCTTTTATATTAATTAATATAGAATTTTATATTAATCCATGCTGTTATTTTGAATGCGCAATAATAGGGCTATAACTTTTTGATGCAAAGCCGCACCGTATTTAAATTATCGTTTTAATTCACTATACTTAATGACAGACCAAATACTGGGTGCACCTACCGTACTTAGGGTAATAACAGCCACTGGTGTACTGGCGCACCTGGCTTTGGCATCAAGCTTTCTGGGCACAATATTGATTGCTGTTGTCGCCGAGTACCTATACATGAGGTCACACAATCAATTCTGGCTGAATACTGCTAGGACATTCTCTGTGGTTGCCACGATATTCTTCGGTGTAGGTGCAGCCTTCGGTACGCTTGTTGAGTTCGGTCTCGTCACAATATGGAGTAACTTTATTTCGGTAATTGGCGAAGCCATAGTCCTACCGTTTTTCCTGGAATTATTTGCGTTCCTGATGGAGGTCATAATACTACCGTTATACGTGTTCACCTGGGGTAAGATAAGGAATCAAGCATTACATTGGGTAATAGGTATTGCAGCAGCCTTTGGTGGCTATTGGAGCGCCTACAACATACTTGCGGTTATGGCTTCATTGAGCATGAGACCACCTGGTCTGGAGGTCATCAATCTCTATCAAGCCACTGAGCAGAACGTGGTTGGTTTAACGGATTACGTAGTTAAGTGGGCGAATCCTGCTGATGCCTGGAACATGTTCTGGTGGGGTGCCAATGTCTTTATATTCCATGGTATATTGGCTGCCGTAATATTTAGTTGGTCTGTCGTGGCAGCTATTTACCTGTACCTATACGTACGTGATAGGAAACCCGAGAGGCTTATGATGCTTAAGGTTCTCGTACCAACCATTGCCGTATTAACAGCAATACAGGGGTTCGTGGTAGGGCACTTCCAGGGTGAATTAGTTACCGATTTAGATCCGCTTAAGTTGGCTGCCTTTGAGGGCATGTTCTGGAGCGGTCTTAAGGTTGACCCATTAACAAGCTTCGTCGCCTATGGAACATTTAACCACGCATTCTGGGGCTACTATAGCTGGCCAGCATCGGTGAGACCCCCTGACTTTGTGTTCGTGTTCTACATGGTCTTTATGGTAATCTTCGGGATACTGCTTGGCGTTTGGACTGGTGCGTTATCGCTCTGGTACTTATTCCCAAGCTACTTCGGTCGCTTTGGTTGGGCTAGGTCCTTGGCTAGCTTCTTCGAAAGGAGCGGTGTTTATTTAATCCCATTCTTTGCTGCCTTTGCGGCAATTGGAGGAGCGGTATCCGCAGAGAGTGGTAGATACCCATTTATCCTGGTACAGGCCGATCCAAACCCAAGCGGTGGCCCGCCAATAATCACCGGAGTCCCAGTTGGCGCCGGTGGCTTATTGAACCCAACAATATCGATGCCAGTTTGGCTCGCTGCGTTGGTGATTATAGTGGAGGTGGCGATGCCAGCCCTAGCCGTCTACATGGTTTACCTATACACAAGAAGGAAGCCAAGGATTGAAGCCAAGGTGGTTGAATACTGAGGTGATGGGTATGGTCTCCGCAACATATATAGCCGTGGGCTTAATTGCCTGGGCCTTCGCGGTGCATCTACCGCTGGTTTACACGGTACTTGGCCTAGGTTGGTTACTACCAACCCTTGAGTACCTTGGTTATAGGCGTAACAAGCAGGTCTATGTTGATCTAGCACATAGCATGGCTAGTTACTTAATCACAGTATACGCAATAGGTGGTTTATTTGGCACCATAATAACAGTCTTCCTGGCCGGATTATTACCGGTGTTCACGAATATAGCGGGGGCACTTCTATGGCCTGTGTGGGGCATTGCGATAGTGTTTGGTGTGGCCATAGCATTACCCTTCATAGGCTTTTACTATAGGGGTTTTGGTAGGATTTCGCCTATGAAGCATGTGCTGGTTGGTTATGGGATGGCCATAGCCCTAACAATAATACCTGCAATGTTTAGGCTTGTTTTTGCCTTCATAAACTACCCAGCGGGTGTTGAGGTCTTCAAAAGCGATACATCTATTGTGGGCTTCACTCTAGGCATCAACTGGGGTGAGGTCTTTGACAACCCAACGTATGCACCATTATTCCTAGCCACACTCTTCGGTGCGATTGCGCTGACTGGTATATTGATATCGGCAATATTTGGTTGGAGGTATTCGGTGGACAAGAGCGATTATAGGCTCACTGGGTATAGAATCGGTAACTGGGTTGGGCTTGGTTCTGGCGCACTCTACGCAATATTTGCTGGCTTATATGTGTACGAAGTTTATAATTACTCACCAACTGTGGCTTGGTCAATGTTAGGTAAACCGCCTGCATACCTACCCTCAGCGCTCTACTCGGTCTATGAACCAACAATGAACTTGAGCAGCGTATTCTATGCAGATGTGGTCCTAGGGTTGATATTACTCGTGTTGATACTGGTCTCCTTCAAGTACGTAAATAGGGCTGTTTCAGCACTAAAGCTGATCCTCGTGTTAGCCCTAATGGACAGTGCCGAGGTTATGAATGGGCTTGCCCACCTACCGTATGCAATAGTTCCTCCACTAAATGCCGTCCCTGTGCTCGTTAAGGCGTATGGTCTACAGTTCACATTGCAGGTTGCTGACACGCTCAAGGTTTCCACATTATTGACACCGCAATTGAACGCCCTGTTGCAGATTGTGGAGGTGCAGCCGGGCTTATTATATGGCTCACTCGTGGTCTTCGCATTCTTTAATGCACTCCTGCTTTACGTAATATACGCAGCCCTATCCTGGAAGTGGACCCCATTAAAGACCTGATGCTCCTTACGTACCTAGGATCACGTTTAAAACCCTACCCATTATTTCCCTGATCAACCTCCTCATAGTTCCTGATATTAGGAATGACACTGCTGTGTACACCAAGAGAACGGCCATTGAGACCTCAACAACCTGTACCAGCGATGTGTAGATACTTGGCATAAGCTTAATGACCCAGTAATGCCGTACCACCAGTAATAGGGCTAGGGAAACAACGAGTGGTGCCAGGTAATCCCTTAATAAATTACTGCCGCCAAAGATAGTTCTAAGGCGACCAAGCCTATTCAATCTAAATAACAATGCGGTTACATTCGCAAGCAGCGAGGATACTAGGGCGCCTAGGACGGCATAGTACGCAAAGCCTAGGTACTTGAATAGGAGTATTAGGGGCACCATTGTTGTTAAGTAGACCACCGTGAAGGCAAGCTCGGCTAAGTGGGCATAAAGCACCAAGCTGCCCAGATAAACCCCAGGCCTTATGCTTTCGCTGATGATATCTTTCTTATCTATGCCCTGCATCACATTACTAATGAATTGATTAACATTCCCTAAAACACCACTAATGACCATGAGCAATACGGGAAGGATAAGCAGGTTGAACTCACCTTCCATGCCGGGTCTAACAAGGTTTAGGTAGATTGTGGGGAATATGGCTAGGGTTAGCATGACGTAGGTGGATATGAAGAGGATGATTAATAAGTCCCTGTAAACAATGCCAAATCTCTCCCTATCAAGTAGTTCCCCATACGTTATGCTCACTAGAGTATTGCCGTAACCAAGGGGCTTACTGAGTATGAATAGTACATACCAAACACCCAATTGGGCATAACCAAGAAGACCTATGAATATGGCATCAAGGGCTCTGAAGGAGTTTATGGCATAACCCATGAGCGGTACCCAAGATGCGCTAATCACCTCCCTGAAGTATCTGCGTAGATTATGAACGCCCAGGTTAAATCTTAAGGTATAGATAAACGCGTAGAGTGTCGGTATGAAGACTATAACGAACGTTGACCATAGTACAGCATCAACAGACCATTTAAACAGCATAATCACTGGGATTACTACGAACTTCATAATTGACTGTATTATCGATGAAATAACGAACCTACCCCTATCCTTAACCATCAGTACGGAATTCGTAACCGACTGAAGATAGTAGGTGACCTCAGACAACAGAGCCACCACGAGCACTAGAAATGCGTATTGTCCCATCTTAATCCAAACACCTAGGAGGTAGATTGTGGTGAGTATCATCGTTACCAGGTAAAATATTGAGGATACACCCAACACGGACCTTATATTTACACCACCATCCCTGGCAACGAGCCTTGGATATGCAAAATTGAGAATTGCCGTTGGCAATAGCGAGAAGGCAATGGATGCATTTAAGAGCGATAATAAGCCCAAACCCACAGTGGGTATTTTCCTGGTTATCGCAATATTATACGTGAAACTACTCAAAAGCGTCAATAACGACGAAACCACAGCCATAAGCCTTACATGCCTCATCGAATTCAACAGAGATTGAGAATTCTGCATTTAAAATATTCCTCACATCATTACAGCACCTCACCATTGGTTGAGGGATTACCCTGTAATTCAATAATAACCTTATAATGGTGCGGTTGTAGATCTTGTTAAATGGGTCTTTGGCTGATTTACGGGTCCCTGGGACTCGACCACCTAATACACGGTATATTACCTAGTGGTGATTTTCTATTCTCCACAATATGCAATAATCCCAACAACAGTACGGGGATAAACATAAACCTAAACCCTAGCATCAGCGTTAGGGTGGCGATCCTGTGGAATAGAATACTAAATCTTAGTGATGACGATTCAAGGCTGCTACTTGATTCATTGCTTAGCTCTAACACGCTCCTTGACGCCATAAATTACATACTGGAGACTTACGTGGATTACAACGCAGCGAAACTTTATTACTACATGAGGATCATGAACACACTAAATATCTGGAATCCAATAAGTAAGGGTTGCGTATCAATACCACTTATTGAGCCCATAAAATCCATGGTCTCATCAGTAATACTTGCGCACATGGCTAGTACAAACACCAGGGGTTCTGTCGTGATAACCACGGACTACATCGATGAAATGAAGGATGCACTACAGGAGGTTAGGGGTTTTGGTAACATATACGTGGTCACGAATAGGCTACCACGCGATCTCGGCATATTTGATGATTTAATAATAACTACAACCCACGTGCCCCAGGAGGTCTTCGGTAAATTAATCAGGGTTAGCAATGGATCCAGTGCTGACGTCATAATGACTAAGCTTGGCTCAGGTACAGTCAACAACAACTTTATAGAGGCAAGGTCACAGTTGGGTGATGTTGAGTTGGAGATTTTGAAGACCGTGAATGAGCTCGGGTTCACAACAATGGGCTCTTTAATAGACATGGTCTCCCAATCAACGGGTGTCACTAGGAATGACGTTATTAAGGCGCTAATAAGGGTCTCAAGCATGAACCTAGTTAAGGTTAGGTACTTAGCCGATGGCAGGACGGTGATCACACCAACACTGGCTGGGCTCAAGTTATTGATTCCTAAATAGTCTTTATTATAATAAATATAACTTATTTACTTAATTATTTATGATAGGCGTCATCATAAACTTTGTTTCACGTTCTTTGGTTTGTATTTAGTTCCCCGTGGGTGTGGGTTTGTGGGGCTGCTTGGGTGAGTGCGTCTACGGCGTGGTTCCTCTTCACGTCCGATCCTTTATGCCTATATTTTGTCATTCCGTAAAGTCTCATGAATTCTTCATAGCTTATTTTACCGTCATAAAATGCCAAGATCAACTCGGCCCTTAGGCGGCGGAGTGGATGGTGCATGTACTTAGCAACACGCCTAAGTAGCCTAACGGCATTTTTACCGCGGAACACTAAGGCATCGGCTGTTTTGCGTAGCTCAATGCGGCCAATAATGCCGAACCTCTCGGCAATTATTTTTCTCAACACATTAAGCACCATCCTCTTTGGACAATCCTTACAAGCCGCAACCTCCACAAAAACACGTCCATAGATATATAGCACCATCCCATCGCCATCGATTTCGCCGGCCATGAACATGGCTAGCTCCTCATCACCGAGACTGTTGAGTATTCGCTCGAGCTCATTGGCATTTAGCTTGATTGGCCAAGGCCACTCATTAATGCCTAGGTATATGAAGTATGATAAATTGATTGACTTAGATACGTATTTTGCCGCCGGTGCCGCTTTTTCCCACTTAATGATAAAGCTTGGCGCCTTGACCGTGTTTAGCAGTGTTGAGAAGAATATGGCATCAATAGCATTCGTAGTATCTAGCTCTAACCCGACTCTCCTATTGTATTCCTCAACCGCTAAATCACTAGCCTTTAGCCCAAACCAGTACGGGTTCCTTAGGTCGCTCAGTAGCTCCAGACCATTTAGCCAAATGCACGGCTCCATGCCATATTTCCTAAACGCCTCGGTATCAACACCAACAAAGCGCCACAACCCTTCGCACATCTTAGTCTCGTTCCAACCTAACCTCCTCATCAAATCCTCGATCTTCTTGACGACTTCGTACCTCGCTGCCCTGTCCTCCCAGTCAATGTTGCACCGAACGAACCACGTATTAAGAGCTTCAGCGTTTATATGTAACGCATCCCTAACCCATCTCTTCGATATACCGAGATCCCTGAGTGCTTTTAACAACCCACACCTAAACTCATAATCACTCGCCAGCCATAACTCATGAACCACATCCTTTACCTTATCCACAGTCTCTTTACCAACTACATAGCCGTTGTGGCAGTTTGCCTTTATTAACTCCTCGATGAGCTTCGTGACGCAATCCTCGTCGTTGTTTTCTAGGCATCTCATTGCCTTGCTTATCAACTCCGTGCATGTTTCTATCCTCCCCGCCTGGGTGGGTTGGAGCAGGGAGGCTTCGTTACTCGATTTCAAACCCTCCTCATTGGTCATCGGGCCTTTGCCGATCCTCGGCGGCCCATTGATTTTAAACCCACCCGCAGCAAGGCACCTACTTAGGTGCATCATCGAAACACCTGTGCTTACTTAACTCACTCATGAGTATCCCAGCCGCCTTGCTACATAGTTCCGCCTCCATGCACTTACTGTAAACGAAGCTCCATAGTTGGCAATCAACTCCTTGATATGTCAACAACCACCCAAGTAACCAAACCACCCCACACCCAACAGTTATTTTATCAACTAGGCTTATAAGGTGCCACGAAGACCCAATCATAGCTTTGCTCAAGGCAAGCAATGATTACGACGCGCCTAGGAGCATTGCTCATCTGCACGTAGTGCTTAAGTTCGTGATTAATGATGAGCTAAACCCAAGGATGAAACTCCGCAGAAATGAGGAGGCGCCAATAACGCACGCAGTGCTGGCCAACCACAACGCAGACAAAAACCAAATACAAAGACGCATAAAGCCAGAAACAACGAAAACTACCGAGGGTCGTGTTAATATGGGCTACACAGGACGTGGGCTTATGAAAATAACAGTGGCAAAACCAGCAAAAACTTATTAGGAAAACTTAAAATCTCATCACAATCAATACGTATACAATGCCTAGGTGGTACTGGCCAATAGATGTTAAGGACGTGCCTAAAATAGTTGTTGAACCGCCTGGTCCGAAGGCTCAGAAAATCGTCAAAGCAGATGAATCCCTAGTAATGCAATCCTTTGGTCGGTGGTACCCATTGGTTATTCGGCGGGGTTATGGGCCTGTTGTTGAGGATGTCGATGGTAATCTGTACATAGACTTCAATTCAGGCATTGCTGTGATGAATGTTGGCCATAGTCACCCACGTATTGTCGAGGCTATTAAACGGCAGGCTGAGTTATTCACTCACTACAGCATGACCGACTTCTACTATGAGCTATTGATTAAGCATGCATCAATGCTTAGGGATATCGTGCCTATAGGTGGCGATAAGAGGGTCTTTTACACGAACTCTGGTACTGAATCGATAGAGGGCGCGTTGAAGATAGCCAGGGGGCACTTCAGGAATCAGAGACCGTATGTAATGGCATTCCTGGGTGCATTTCACGGTAGGACGTACGGCTCAATGGCCTTAACCGCCAGTAAGCCAATACAGAGGTTTGGTTTCAACCCAATGCTACCCAACGTGATTCATGTACCGTACCCATACCCATACAGATGCCCGTTTGGTAAGGAATTGAGCGAGGAAGAGTGCGGTGAGGCCGTCCTTGGTTATATCGAGGATTGGATATTCGGTAAAATGGTTGACCCAAGCGAGGTTTCGGCAATATTCTTCGAGCCAATACAGGGTGAGGGTGGTTACGTAGTTCCACCAAGAAACTTCTTCCCAGGGTTGCGCAAGTTGGCTGATAAGTACGGGATATTGCTTGTAGATGATGAGGTCCAGGCCGGTTTTGGTAGGACTGGTAAGTGGTTCGCAATTGAGCACTGGGGTGTGGAGCCTGACGTAATAACGATGGCTAAGGCAATAGCCGCAGGCTTGCCTCTAGGCGCGATTGTTGGTAGGGCAAGCGTTATGGACCTGCCCAGGGGATCCCACGCAAACACCTTTGGTGGTAACCCGGTAGCGCTTGCCGCGGGTGTTGAGGTAATAAACATAATAGCTGAGGAGGACCTATTGACAAACGCCCAGAGGGTTGGTGAGTACATTAAGCGTAGGTTCATTGAGGAGATGGATAGGACTGAGCTTATTGGCGACGTTAGGGGGCTTGGTTTAATGATTGGTGTGGAGCTTGTTAAGAACAGGAAGACTAGGGAGTACGCCACCAAGGAGCTTGAGCAGGTACTTTATGAATCGTTTAAGAGGGGTGTTGCTGTCATAGGTTCTGGGAAATCCACGATACGAATTGCACCACCGCTTAATATACCCATGGAGCTTGCTGAGAGGGCTGTGGATATAATAATAGATGTTATTAGAAAGGTTGATAGAGAACGCAGGTGAGGTCAATTAATGAGTGCATCCTTTAAAACTTCCCTCTCTTCCTCGAGATACCACTCCAAAATATAATCATGCTTATCGGCATAATTCCTGGCGAACTCAAAGGCTGCCTTCCAATCATTATTCTCATGAATCACTCTCCAACCTTCATTAATTAATGACTCATCCTCAGGTTTGCCGCTAACTAAAACCCTACCTACCCTCCTGTTCACGAATACCCTATACCTGGGACTCATCAGTATCACGTATACGTGTACAGGTTAAAAAGTGCTTCCAGGTTTTTATTTAAACAGTACACTGAAACTTTCACTGAACTTACGTGGAATTCACGAAACGATCAATTATATCTATGTACTTGTATATATCATCGGGGAAAATCAATAGGTAGGTCACATCACCTAATCGCTCCCTGACCTTAAGAAAGGCTTGAAAGACGGCACCACTACTAAGGCCAATGAGTAATCCCTCACTCCTGGCAACCCTAATGACACCATTAACAGCCTCCTCAAGGCTAACGTCAATAACCTCGTCAACAACCTCGCGGGCCCACCTAGTCCCTGACTCAAGGCGCTTAATGCCGGGTATTACGTTGTTGATCGCAGGTTCGACACCAACAACATAGACATCGCTAAAGGTGTCCCTAAGCCTCCTAGCAATACCCGTCACATGCCCACCAGTGCCTATACCGGCAATCAGTACCCTCGGTCTCTTACCAATGCTCATGAACTGGTCCACAATCTCACCACCTGTGAAGTAGTAATGCCCCTCTGGATTATCAGCGTTCTCAAATTGATTAAGGTTTATTGCGCCATCCCTAGTAGCATTATCCCTAACCCAACGCCAAAAACCCTCATCAATACTATCCCTATCAACCTTAACAACCTCCGCACCCAACGCCCTAAGTAAAACCTCAGTCGTCCTAGGTAAATGCTTGGTTGTGTAAGCCCTGTACCTAAAACCGTATATATTAGCCAAAGCTGCCAGCGCTACCGCGACATTGCCCGAGGAAGCCTCCTCAACAAGGCTGCCGTACAATCCATCGTTTAAGAATCTACGTAGCAGGAAGAAGACGGTCCTATCCTTAATACTCCTACTCAGTGGGTTGAAAAACTCGAGCTTAGCCCAAACATCACCAAAATGCTCAAGTCTCACCAGGGGCGTAGGCCATAAACCGGTAACTAGATCTTGGACGCTAGAGAAAACATTGTTACGGGTACTCCCTGCAAATACCAACACCCATCATACATAGTACTGGTCAAGTGAGGTCTTAATAAGGATTATTTCGGAATTCACTGTTTTAGAGGAGGATGTGCGAATCCCCGCGGTTCGTCAGTCCGTTTTCATCGGGGACCGCCACGGTCCTCTCTGGGACTTCGTAAATCACTGCCAACCTTAATATTTAAGTCTTTGGTTCGCAAAAGAAATTGTTTTAAAGGGGTTCCCTACCTCATGGTCGATGGTTGAAGTAATAGTTAAGGAGATGCCAGAGAGACCTAGGCCTGGTGAGAAGGTTCAGTTGCCCAATGGTGAATTCATAAGGGTTAGGCATGTCGGGATCCCATGGATACTGCCACCGAAGAAGGTGTGTAATGACCCTGAGTGCCCGTGGCATGGTCACTTGAGCGTTAGGGGTCAGGTGTTCACGGTAACTGTTGAGAGCGTTCATGGGAGGAGTGCCGTGGTCATACACGAGTGGTTGCATTATAACCCTAAGTATAAGAGGTATGAGAGGAGGAGGAAGAAGATGCACGTCAGGGTTCCGCCATGCATTGACGTGAGACCTGGTGATATCGTATATATAGGCGAGACCAGGCCCTTGGCTAAGACGGTTAGGCATGTTGTGATAGGTGGGATTGGGGATACTACCGAGGTTAAGCCCCAGATAATTAAGCTCGAGCAGCAACAATAATCCTTTTTAGTAACTAATTAATCAATGGATCAATGCTTTACGATACACACGCCCACCTACACGAATTCCTGGACAGTCGAATTGAGGAGTTCACCAAGGAGATAGTCATAGTAGGGGTCTCCGATGACTACCCATCGTCAAGGAGGACTCTTGAGCTTGCCGAAAGGTTCAATAATATAGTGCCCTGTGTTGGTATTCACCCATGGAATGTGGATAAGGTTGGTATAGATGAGTTGAAGCAATTGGAGAGGTTGGTTTCTGAGGCTAAGTGTATTGGTGAGGTTGGTCTTGACAGGAGATTTGTGCCCCAGACCTTCGATAGGCAGTTGGAGTTCTTTAGGACCTTTGTAACGTGGGCTAGGGATTACGACCTGCCACTCAATATTCATGCGCCAGATGCCTGGAGGGATGTGCTGGAGTTAGTTAGGAGGGGTGATGCGGAGAGGGTTTTGATTCACTGGTACACGGGTCCACTTAACCTTCTTAACGAAATTAGGGATTACGGTTATTACATATCCATCAATGCTGCGATAAGGATTCAGGAGAAATCAAGGTTGGTGGCTAAGGAGGCCTCCCTGGACGTAATACTCCTTGAGAGCGATGGGCCATATGAGTATAGAGGTATTACACTTGAGCCACCGATGGTTAGGGATGCGGCTAGGATTGCGGCTGAGATAAAGGGTGTCAAGGTTGAGGAGTTGTGGGAGAGAATTGGTGAGAACTTCTCTAGATTGTTTGGACGTGTGTAGTACCTAGTCTATTTATTTATTGGTACTGCATGATCGATACATCGTATGTAGAGTACCAATAGTAATAGTTATTAAGACCCACTAATGCCTTACTATCCCGTATGGCAGAGAAGACAGGCCCGTTCCAGAAGATTGTAGTAGACCAGGACATCTGTATCGGCTGTGGTGCGTGCGTCTCAGTATGTCCGTATCAGGCACTAGAGCTTGATGAGAACGGTAAGGCAAGACTAATATGGGATATGTGTAAGGATGACTTAAGCTGTGTGCCGGTGTGCCCAGTGAACTGCATATGGAAGACTAGCGAGGCACCCGACTCGGCTAAGGGCAAGGCTAATTGGTACAGGTTCAGCAAGGCGCTATCTGATGCTGAGAAGAAGGAGTTTGAGGATTGGAAGGCTAAGTATAAGATTGCCTGGGCGCCTGCGTAAGGTGAATAGTTTAATTAAATCATTAAAACCCATGTTATTTTTATTCCGGTAGAGAATTTAAAGTACCTATTTCTATCCTAGCGGAGATGATATTCGACAAACTGGATAAGGAGATACTCAGGGAAATTCAAAAAGACGGTAGGTTACAACTAAGTAGGCTAGCCGATATCCTGAATAGGCCGAGGACCACTGTTGCGACCAGGTTAAGTAGGCTTGAGGGTGATGGTGTCATAACATCCTACAGAGCTGTAATCGACCCCCTAAAGGTCGGTTTTTCATTGTTAGCGTTTGTTCTAATTAGCGTTAGGAGGAGCGCACCGAGTGGTGCCAAGTCTGCCCAGGTGGTGCTTGTTGAGAAAATACTCAAGGATAGTGATGAAGATCCCAGGTTACCGTGGATTGAGGAGGCGTTCATAATAACTGGGCATTATGATATACTCCTTAAGGTTTGGGCTAAGGATCTAAGGCAATTAAGTTACTTCCTGATCAATTACCTGCCAACGCACCCGGATATTGCCCAAACGGAGACTATGCTCGTACTAGAGCTTGTGTCTGATTGGAGGAATAGGTTAATACCCATTGATAAGGTCATGCCGGATTAACAACTTGGTTTCCTAATCAGGTCTATAAAATCTAGTGTTGTTCTTCTAGAGTCAGGACTGCTCAATATGGCTCTACCAACAATCTCAAAGTCGGCACCATTGGCAATTGCACAACCTGGCTTACCGCCCTGAACACCAACACCAGGCGATAGTAATTGATAACCGCCACCAACCATGGACCTAACTCTCCTAACTACGCTAGGCTTTGTTGCAGGGACGACAAAGCCGCTAACCCCTAGCTCAACCCCTAATTCCACGTTATACTCCAGGTTAGCATCGTATAACTCACCACCCGAGCTCATGGAGACTAATAGATACACATCAACACCAAGTTCTCTAGCGACTCTAATCGGGTCGGTTAGGTTGTCTTTACCAGCCACTGAGTGCATTATTATGCCGTTAATTCCCAGGTTGTGAATCCTCCTTATCACATACTCATTTATGTGGGAAACATCGCCAAGCTTCAGGTCGGCAAGGAAGTACTTACCAACCCTATTCACCAACTCCCTAATTCCCCGTGGTCCTATATTTAGTAACTGAAACCAACCAATCTTAACAGCATCAATTAAATCATTAATACCTCCTAAGAAAGCCGCCGATTTATCAACATCCCAATCAACATCAAGGGCGAGGATTAAGCCCGTTTTCCTTGGGATCATCGATTAAAAGACCGAGGTTTATTTTTTAAGGGTTATTTATGCGGGACTTGGGCATCACTTCTTCTCCTCCTTAATTACACCCATCTCCCTCAGCACTACCTCTAAGTCCTTCGTTGGTATTCCACTAAATACTGACCATAGGAAGAGGGCTAGGGCTACTATGGCTGCCGTGACTGTGTCCCATGGGAACGGTAATGGCGGCGACTCCCACACACTAAATGGACCAACGAAGTCCAGAACCAATATTGAGAATACCACGGCAAGGACCCACCAACCAGCCCTAATGTGCTGCTTACCCTCCTCATTAGCCCACGCGTTTATTACCCACGTAAACGCCACAGTAACTATTGCCATGAGCACCACGTAGATCACGAACGGTGTTATGTACTTGGCACTAAGTGGTAGTGGTCCGGTTGCGTTGTATGGCGTGATTATGTCGACATAGATCAAGAAATAGGTGGCTAGAGCTAGGATGACCCAGTAGATGATGCCGAGGATTGCGGCATTCGACCTCTTAACACCAAACCTATTAACCGCAGTGTACATGTAGAAGAAGGGTAAACCAGCAAGGACGAGTGCAGTAACGCCATACATTGTCGTGAAGCCTGACCAGTATGGGATTAGGTATGCAAATACGAAGGCTAGAGTCCCAAAGACCCAGGCACCGGGAAGCTTAAATGGCCTAGGGACATTTGATGCCGTCTTCCTAAGTGTCAGCATTGATGAACCAACAACGACGTACGTGAGCACCGTCGTCGAGCTTATGAAAGTAACTATGTAAACCCAGGCTGGGTACGGTATCAGGAATAATGCACCAATGAGCCAAGCAGCTATTGTGGACCACCTGGGCACCCTCCACCTATTAAGTCTCAAGAACCAATCAGGTAGGTGGCCGTCGGCAGCCATGCCGTAAAATGTCCTGGCACTGGTACCTGTGTAGATCCAGCCCGTCCCCGATGGTGAAACCATCGCATCTATAAGCAATACTATCGCAAACGCCATCAGTATTGGTATACCGCTTATCTTCATTATCTCATAAAATGGACCACTACTTAATGTTGTACTCGTTAAGTCGGCCCAATCACCTGGTTTAAGGCTTATCTTGGACCAATCAATGGCGCCAATAAACGCCACCTGAAGCAATATATAAATCGCCATGCAAATTATGAAGCCCAGTACCGTACCTAACGGTAAATCCCTCTGTGGATTCCTAGCCTCACCACCATACTCAATACCCTGCCTAAAGCCAAGGTATGCAAATGCAATGCCTGTTGTTGGTATCGCAAGGAATACTGGGGCCCAACCATATGGAACGAAGCCACCGGGTAATGCCGTGAAGTTGGCTGGGTGCAGAAAGAGACCTAGCAATAGTGCTATCGCTAGTATTGGTATTATTAGCTTCCACCAACCAACACCAGTGTTCGTCTTACCCATAACATGAACACCAAAGTAATTTAACAGGAAGAAGAATGTTAGAAAGGCAAAGGCAACTAAGCCACCCTCAAGGGTCAAGACACCAGTTGGTGTTAGTAGGCCAGGCACGTATGAGGACATATAGGTCACCACGGCTTCAGCCTCTGCAGCAGGTACAGTAATTGCGCTAAGTAGATATGCCCATGCAAAGATGAAGGATGCAAAACTACCATGACTATACTGCGGATACCTCACAATAGCACCTGACTTGGGAAGCATACCGCCCAACTCAGCGAATGATAAAGCCACAAAGATTAAGAATATACCACCCAACGTCCAGGAGATTATGGCCGCAGGACCTGCTGTAGCAGCACCATAGAATGAACCAAACAACCAACCACTACCAATCACCGCACCTATTACGAGGTAGGATATATCGAACACATTCAAAGCCTTCCTGAGCTGCTTATCAGTGACCTCGGCCTTCTCAACACCGAGCCTACGTCCAGACTCGGGCGGTGTCGACATACAAAGTATTATCTTATTTAATCATTATTTATAAATTTTTCTCTAAGTAGTGTTTTGCAAAAATTATCAAAATGGTATTTTCATATATGCCTTACGTATGACAATTCAATTATTAAATAATGCCATCTTACGCTATTAATTGCTCGCTTCTATTCTAGATAGATTATATAAATATTGCTGTTCCAGGGGATAAATAGTGCTCGCGGTTTCTTAACCGCACAGCAATTTTTAAGTGGGTATTAAGCACTATGAAGAGTGCAGGTGTTGATATTGAACAAAATAAAAAGCCTATGGAAACCAGCCGAAAATGTGAGGATGGTCGTAGGTTTATGCAATCCTTTTATCTTCAGAGGTATGTGGAGATTGGTAATGTCTCATCAATAGTTATTTATAAGGCAGCCTGAGACCTTTTCCTTTGGATGCTGGATAGGTGTTGTCTGGAGATTGGTATTACAACGAGTGGGGCTTCCGTTAGTTCCGTTCCCATTCAATTCTATAAGAGGAGTGAACACCTGGCCCTTGAGGAGCAGTTGGTGCTTATTCATGATCCATCCCTTGAGGATGAGTTACTACTTGGTGTTGTTAGGGGTGTTACGAAGCTTGAGCCGTTGATTAGGGATAGGGTTAGGTCGCCGTTTGTCGATAGGCCTGAGGTTCTTGATCAGACGATACTCATGCCCTTCACCTCAGCCGTTGTGAAACTCTATGCATCAATAAGGCCGAGTACAAAGTCCGTGTTTGAGGTTAGGCATGTGCCCACGCCAGGCTCTAAGGTCTATGTTATTAAAGATGGCAGATTCCTTAGTGATTATGTTAAGGTTAATTTACCAATACTACTCGGTAACCATAAGTACAGCAACTGGCCCATTAACCTAGACGTCACCTTCGTAAATCAACACGTGGGTGTTTTCGGAGCCACAGGTGTTGGTAAGTCCAGGTTGGTTAAGGCTTTGATTGAGGAGTTGATTAGGGTTGGTAAGCATGTTGTCGTATTTGACCACAGTGGTGTTGATTATGTACCGCATTTTAAGGGCAGGGTAGTAACCTCGAAGGATATCGCCATTTCGCCACCAACGATAGCCTCGGTTATTGCTGATAAGGCTAGGTTGAATTGGCAAACCTTCGGTGAGTATCTCGAGGTTGCGGTGATAACGTATGTAAGGGGCGAGAGGGGAGTAAGAAGGCAGCAGGTGCAGTTGGTTGAGGGTAGGCAGGGTGACCAGGTGGTTAGGTGGGATAAGGCGTTGTTCACGAAGCACCTGGTTGATAGTATGAGGGGTTTGGGTGCCAGGGATTCGACTGTTGAGAAGGCTAGGCTCTTCATTGATTACTTCATAGAGCCTGAGTTCTTTGAGGAGTTGAATAAAAGGGTTACCCAACCCATTGATATTGTGAATGAGGCTTTAAAATCAAACCTGGTGGTGATTGATCTAAGCCTAGACCCGGAGCTTGTTGTTAAGCAGGCCATAATTGCTGATGTAATCGACTCGGCATGGAGGCTCGTTAAGGAGAGGAGGGAACCATTGGACCTAGTCTTCGTTATTGATGAGGCTCAGAACTACGTGCCTGAGAATGAGTGGACCATATGCGGTGATGTTATCGAGACCACGGCTAGGGAGGGCCGTAAATGGGGTTTGTCGCTAGTTATAGCTAGCCAAAGGATTGCGAGGGATGTTAGGGCTAGTGTGAGGGCTAACCTGGGCACGGTCTTCTTCAGCAGGTTGAGCGCTCAAGGGGACCTCAGGGAGATTGCGGCATACATGGACCTGGCCGATGTTAGTGAATCCACGCTGGCGCAGTTGGGTACTAGGGAGTTCTACGTGGCTGGACTCATGAACCCACTTAGGAGACCGCTCCTAATAAGGGTTAGGGATGCATAACCTTATTGCGATTTTAGTGCTACCGAGGAAATATTACTCTCGCTCATAAATCACTGTAATTTAACTTATTTTGCAACACTGATTATCGCATCACCCATTTGGATTTGGGCGCTGGTCCATGTGCAGATACGTGTTGAATCTAGACCTGGGCTGATCAAAATTACGGTACCATTATTTACATTTACGCAGTTATATGCGGTTATGGTGTAGGGTTGGGTTGATGAGTAAATAAGGACTTTATTCATTACTGACCGTGACAGTGATCCCATGGCCATTGTTACTGTGATATTGGCATAAAGTAAAGCTAGATTATTACCTGAATTCTTCGAGTAAAGCGTTACTGTGTACGTGAGTGCCATTCCCTGGACTGGTATTGCGGATGTTGGTAACATTAAAGTGTAGTTGAATGTACCAACCACATTACCCATCGAGGCTACAGAGATGGCATTTTGGAACTCATGAGTTAGGGCTGAGGATACGAGAGATAATGTATAGCCCGCGGTGTTTAAGAGGTTCGTGGATATGTACGTATTTAAATACCATACGTAAAATACCGCAAGTCCTAGTAGGGCTATTGTTGTTATTATGAAGGCGAGAACGTTCATGAACAGTCACCTGAAGGTCATTGTTATATTTATGATTACAAGCCTTAGATTCATGACATTATTTATAGTTAGGCTCTTTGATAGGGGACCGCAGGTGTCGCTTATGGATACCGTTAGTGGACTTATGCTCGTGCCGTACATTGTGTATACCGATATGCCTGTTATATTGACAACAAGGGTATTCCTTAGTCCACTTTGGATTACATTAAATATTGGGATATAGACATACACATTGCTTGATTCATCAACTACTAAAACCCTTGGAAATAGCGCTATGTATGTTCCGTACGTTATGCCATTCATTGTTGATGCGCCGTACTGAACTATTGATATTAATGGCGCTGCTGCATTCTGTATTATGGTGCTTTCCTTAATTACGTTATATGCACCGTTGCTTGATGAACCCCTGATCACCTGGATATAACCGCTGGGTAATGATGCGTAGTTTGGTGGTGTACCATAAATTAATGCGCCGCTTGTATATGTGGCACCATTTATCGTTATGCTACAGTAATTATTCACGAAATTGAACATTCCATACTGTGTACCTGGTATTGGATAAACAAGCACCGTTCCTGGGTTGTACATTGATGCTTCAATATCGTCAGCAACATCCGTCATGAAGGACTCAGCTAAAGATAGGGATGTTGATGCCGAAGCCTTCCCAAAATTAATCATTGATATTATTATGAAGATTGCAGCTAGGATAAGCACTACGGTTATGAGTATTACCGTTGTCACAACCTCGTTTTGACCCCTCCTAGACCTGACCGTAGACCTGGCCCTTTCCATTCCCAATCACCCCCCACTCAAACTCTGAAGAGCTATTAGGGCTAGGTAATAAGAACCATTCTGTAATTGAACGATCGTGTAAGCCTCGGCTGTTGGTGTAAATGGTAATTCTGCGAATCGATAAGCATAGTTTGAGGGTACAGCATTGCTGAGACACTCATAATTTATGAAGACGGGGTTTACATAGGTTGTTGATGGGAGCGGGGCCATCCATAGGTCATAAATGACGTTGGTCGTGCTATAAAGGTAGTATGGGTTATACGGTGAGGCTTGTTGTATGCTTATGCCATTCAACTGCGTTGTTATTGATACTTGGCTTAGCTGGACACCAGTAATACATGGTGTTGCATAACTACTATTAAGCATTGGCAAGTTATTCCCTGATAGATAATCATAGGTTAGGAGAGAGGTGGTTATGTTTATTGCAAAACCGCCAGGGCATGCTTGCAATGATGAACTTATCGTGAGCAATGATCCTGAGAGATAAGTATAATTACTTAGGAGAGATGCTTGATTACCATTAACGGTTAATGATATTGCCTCGTTGTTTTGATTATACTTATATGTAACTTGAACTGGTATCGTTTGTGATAATAACGTAGAACCACCACTCACGACATTAACAATAATATTCATACTTAACGTGAGTGTCGATCCAGGTATTGCAGATACGAACTTGGACAAGAAGCCAAGTACTAACGGGCTTGTTATTGTTAATTCAGTATCTAATTGGCATGATGCCGACGAACCTTCAGGAGTTGTTAGTATTAATGGTGTCGATGGAGATGCACCACTACATTCTGTATTCTGTGATGTGAAGCCATAATATGTGGCGCTAGATCCACTAAACACGGAACCCCCATTATTCAGTGATTGGGATGCGCCAAGGCTCCTTATTTCGAATGTGCTTAGCCCACCGTATGGTGGGCAGTATGGCGTCGTGCAGTACTGATTGGTTAGTGGATTGTATGGGTATGTGCCATTTCTCGACACGTACATCATCAACCTCGTTGACGTTGTCATAAACCAGATAACAGCATTTCCTGTGTTTGGATCGTAACTCTGAACCCACCAGTAGACTGGCTTACCGTTACTTGTTGCGAAGAATACGTTTGATAACGGTAATGACGTATTTATTGAATAACCTAGTGGCAATAGCCAATTCATTACTTTAAGATTGAGCGTTAACTCGGCGTAACCCCCGGCACCTGTTGGGATTATCTGTATTGGTATCCCTACATAGTAGGGTGTTTCCGTACCCGTTATATTCAACGCCTTAGTAAGTGGTTCTACACAGAGAAACCAATTAAACTGTGGACCTATGGTTGTATCCATTAACTGCTTCAGGGCAGGCCAATTGCCCTGTTGTATGTAGTTTAGGAATTGCGGGTTTGCATACACGTCATAGAGTATGTTGTATGCATACTGCTCCTCACCAACCTGAATCTCACTCCTCAGGGTTGTCGCTGGCGCCTTGAACAGTATTGGCATCAGTACTGCGAGTATTAGTATTATTATTGTGGCGGCTATGGCCTCCATGATCCTAGCCTGACCCTTAACGGCTACCTTCCTCATCAGCAACCACCTATTGACGAACTTAATGGATAACACACACCATTTGAGTACTGTAATGACCCGTAACTACAGTAGCCCCAGTAACTGCCATACCTAACAAGGAATAAGCCATAGTTCACATAACCCGTGCTGGATTGGCAGTTCAATATTGTCGTTGGAGCATACGTGATTGGTAACGATTCGTGGGTTTGGCTTGGTGAGTAGTAAAACTCCATAATATCGTTGGAGTAGTATGTGGGTAAACCAGCCTCATTTATTATGCCCTGTGGTATTGTGTAATTAAGTGGTGTATAGCCTGTAACTACGTGTATAAGTGACTCTCTAATTGTGTATATTTGCAAATCCCTATGTATTGTAGGTATTATTGAAAGGCTTGCTGCAACATTAACTGGCGCTAATGCGATGTATCCATTGTAAGTCGATATGTCTGTGTTGTTATAGAATAGGAGTAGGGTTGGTATACCCGTGTTTGCCACATACGGAACTTCGGAAATGATATTACTGCTTGGGTTGTAGAGGAAGAGGATGTATGCAACCATTGCCGTAATATTGCTTGCCGATAAACCCAGGTAATTAAGTGCGGCTGGTGAGAATGGGTTTAGCAGGGTTACTACATCGCTGTAGTTCAACAGCATTAGGTATTGGTTGTATGGATAGCCTGTTGGTTGTGGTAGTGTTACGTTGAGTATTATTGCGTTGTTCGTTATGTTACACACGTTGTATTGTGCAGGTAATAAATTAACTCCATTACTTGTTGTTATGTTGAGTATGTTTAGGGTTACGCCTAAGGCTGGTTGATTATTTAATGATACTGCCACGTACACATTCGTGGGTAATACATACATGTTAGTTACCCTAACACTGGCATTGATCACCGTCGCACTCTGCAACATTACAATTACCCAAGGCCCAACAGGATTTTTGACCGAACCACCCATGATGTATGCATAATTACTGAATGTGGATGAGTATGTTTGGGTCCATTGGGGCATTACGACATTCATTGAGCCAACGCTGGCGCCATCTATGTAGATGGTGGCGATACCCGTTGAAGTTGTGAATGGGCTACATATAGTACTGCACTGAACCACTACTGTTATATTTAGTGGATTTGGCGGTCCTGACCAAATGCCATTACTTATGGAACCACTCCCTGAGGTTGTGTATCCAGGTCCTCCATATGAATAATAATATTTATTACCGCTCGGGTACACGCTCACCCAATAACCTGTAGCGTAATTGTTTGGTTTATTCGAGTTAACGCCCTTAACTGTTGGGTATTGTGCTAGGAAGTTTATCCCCACAAGGAAGTTACTACCTGGGCTTATGTAAAATACGGCAGATACCTTAAACCCGTAATTTGCTGATGTGGGATCTATTGGGTATAGAAGCATCACTGGGTCTGCGTATTTATTATTCGCGTCTGTTATTCCGTTACTACTAACTGTAATGCGGTTGTTGACTAATGCGTTGTAATATGGTGCCCATAGGTTCATGGCTTGTCCTGCCGCTGTAAATGCGGGGTTTATGCAGGTGTATGTGTTTGATGCGAAGTTGAAAATGCACTTGGTGCTTATTAGGTAGTTCATGGTGTGTGTATTACCTATACATGTCGATGTCGTTGGTTTTACGATCGATGCGGTCAAGTTAAATGTATTCTGTAGGTTTAGGTTTTGTATGCCTATGATTGGCATGTCGTACGTGCTATTCATCATTACGTATAACGTGGTTTTACGATTATTTGCATACACATAATTAAGCAGTGATAGAGCACCGTAATAGTTTGTGTTTAGGTTAGCCGTGTAGTAGCCATTACTTGTCTGTATCGCCAGCCCTGTTGGTGTATAGACAGTGTTAATTATTGTATTGTAGTATTCACCAAGTATCGACGCTAATGATATAGGTGCTAAATTGCCACCCTGCAGTGCGGGTAATTGAACTGCGATTCCGTAATTGAGCAGGAACTGGCTGTAATTTCTGGTAAATGATAGGAGTGCAGTGTTCATCTGCATAGCTAGTCCCTGAACCACGAGTTGCGGATTGTACTTGAACACGAAGTATATACTCCTTTGGTACACGTACGCCGGAGTCATTATAAACACCCTATACAACATCGCTAAGACCAACGCAGCCACTACGACGATCATGGCTATTATGAGCAAGCCCTGACCACTACTATGTAGGCTCACCATACTAGTCACCCCATTGGACCAAAGACGTTACCTCCATAATACAGATAAAGCGTTACGTAATACGCCGAGTCGCCTATATACACGATTGATTTAGCGGTACCTACGGGTGTGTATTTCTCGGAGTATCCAAAAATTATTTCCCTATTGCTTAAGTAGTATTCGGGGAGCATTCCGTATGGTATGACTATTATCTGCGTTAATGGGGTGTTACAGCTTGTGCTTTGGGAGTTCCTAGTAACAAAGGCTATGAGCAACATGGGGGTCTGAGGTAGGGCCCAATAACAATCCGCATAGTTATTACTTGTCTGACTCGTCGTTAAATATTGACATGAGACACTTGGATACGATACCGATCCCCGACCTGGATTGAGAGTGAAGTTTAGGGCTGAGAATGTGTAGCCATATATTGACTTAAAGACCCCCACCACCCTAAGGCCAAGGGCTGTTTGACCAGGGTTGCATGTAGATATACATCCCGATAAAACATGTGGGTGTGCGAAGATAACCCAGTTAATGTTGGATGCGTTTAGTGACGGAAGTATTACTACGGATAATAACGGGTTATTTGTCGAGTTGAAGTATAGTCCATGATCACCCAAGCCACCGAGTGATGCGTATGCGTCTATGTAGTAGAAACTTGTTGATGATGGGGTCATGTTTATTGTGAATACGAATGACCCAGAGTTACTTGTAATGCCCGTTACGTTACCCACGACTATATTCTCATTATTATTGCTCGAAAATGAGATCGCTATGTATGAGACGTAAACCGTCGCATTGGGTACTGGTTGTCCTGTGTCAAACTTTGTAACGTTGACGAGGAATGTTGCTAACTGGGTACCGTTTATTGGTACGATTTTAACCCTGAACACTGGGTATATCACTAACATTAAATTGTAATTCCTCCCTAAACCAAGCATTTGCTTAACTGCCGTATAATTAAGTAACCAATACGTTGGCGCTGTCGGTGTTAAAACCCAATTAAATGAGTTGTATAATCCCGTTATGCCGTATTGGCTTAGGAATTGTTGAAATCCAGTAGCCGTTTGATTGGCATAGCATACCGCCAGAGATGATTGATTATAATTTGCCAACTCCCAATAGGCTAATTCAAGTACCTTAAATGGGTCTAGGTGGTATGGTTGGTTCGGCACGGCTAGTCCGAAGGAGCTTAGTTGGCTTGCGTTTAGTCCCCAGTTTGGTGGGTTGCCTGGGTTTGTTATTATGTACTCCAACAGTGACTGTGCCATGGCGTTCAAGGTAAACGTGTTAACCTCGGAGCCTGCTGAGTATGAGTAGTTGGGGACGAGTAGAATGAAGACTATGATTGCCGCAATAATCACGGGTATTATAAGTACCAACTCGATTGCGCTTGATTGGCCTCTAATTGTTGTTTTGGAATTGATCATTATTACTAAATTGAATGTTACCTTTTTAAACCTAGCTGTCCTGCACCCACGTTAGTTCTAATATATAAGGATATTGGTTAGTTTTGCGTCTTGGATCATGGAATTACCCGTGCGAAAGGGGCGTTGATGTGCATGGCGCTAAATATTTTAATAGGGGTTTGGGCGGTGCGTTTTGATGGCTAGGCAACCGTATGTTTTTAGGAGTGTTGAGGTGCCGGATGGTGTTAAGGTTGATATTAGTGGGAGTAGGGTTGTGGTTAGGGGTTCATTGGGTAGTTTGGAGAGGGATTTTGGCAACCTGCCCATAATTATTAGGCTTGGTGATGGCTCTGTGATTATTGAGTCGTACATGGCAGGTAGGGAGGAGAGGGCTGTTGTTGGTACTGTGGCTGGGCATATAAGGAATATGATACTTGGCGTGACTAGGGGTTGGAGGTATAAGTTGAAGATTGTGTTTTCCCACTTTCCAATGAATGTTAAGGTTCAGGGTAATCAGTTGGTGATTGAGAATTTCATGGGTAGGAGGTCGAAGATTGTGCTCGAGATACCCAAGGGCATTAAGGTTAGTGCTACTAAGGATGACATAGTGGTTGAGGGGATTGATAGGGAGTTGGTCAGCCAGTTTGCCGCAAGGGTTGAGGAAGCTACTACGTTGAGAGGTGAGGAGAGGATTAGCCCTCATGGTCGTGAGGGTGGGCCGGGCGTCCTAGACGGCATTTATGTATACGCTGTGGAGCACATGAAATAGGTTTCACTCAAGGTATATTCCGGACTTCTCGAGCCTTCTTTCTATTGAATTCTTATCATCTGGGTAGTAATTAATCGCCCTAACTAGGTAATTCTTGTCAATATTGATTTTACTATCTGGATCTGCCAGTATTTCAGCTATACGGGATAGGAATTCATCACCCTCCTCACTTGCCTCCCTCGCCTTTAACACTAATAGGTCCTCGAGCCTTATGCTCCTAACCTCCAGGTTATCTATGCTCACTTTCACGGCGTTTATCAGCATCTCCTCTGGTATGTATAGGTCGAGTATGTTCTCCATCAAGTCAACCCTAATTACGTGGGCATTCACGAGTAATTCGTAATACATCATACCACTCATGTCCGTACCCACATCCCAATCATTCTCCCTAGCGATCTCCTCGAACAGTTCAGGCTCCATTATTGTGGATTTGTTTGTTATGAATAGGTCTATGTCGTGAATATTCCAATCAATACCGTATAATAACGGTAATATTGCACTACCTATCAGCACAAATTCGATATTCCTCTTTTTAAATTCAGAACCAACCTTAATCAAAACCCTCTTTATTAATTCCACAGTCTCCCTTGATTGTCCATCCCCCATGCGTAGACTTTAAAAGATAATCCAAATTTAAGTGTTTTTGCCAGTATGTCGGGTCTGGCATTTAAGGCTGTGGGTATAAGGTATGATTACCTACACGCAGAACGACTACAACTAATACCACAACAAACTCCCATAACCTTCAACGTAAACCTAGTCATAGGCCCAAACGCGTTGGTCAGGGGTGATGTTGTTGAAATACCGTTCTCGCTAGCCGCCAGCTCAAACCCATCGCTTGTGAACATTTCAATTAGAGGCGCATTGATAATCCAGGGTGATGCCAAACAGATTGAGGATATTGCCAAGTCAATAAACTCAGGCAAGCCACCCCAGTTTGTCCAAATGATGATTGGTCAATACGTATTCTTCGAGGTTAACCTACTCCTTAAGGAGCTCGGTATACCACCAGCCATGCCCATTACTCCCCAACCACAGCAGAGGCAGGGTGAGGGAATAATGTATGCCTAAACCTCATCCTTGGGTGCCCTGCACTGACTGCATCCTGAGCGCCTTGATTGTATAGTTTAATGGGTTCTTCACGCCGCAACCCAGGTTTGTTGGGCACAGCCCTAGGCTATTCATCTCCTGGCATGATGGTGGCATGTAGAATTTATGACCACCCCTAAGCCCAGCAATGTGCTCAACCTGGTACCTAGTCACTCTCTCATCAAAATCAGCCACAGTCCTAAACAAATCAACAACCTCCTCGACACAATCCTCCATAGGTCTGCCCTCGATATCATGGCACTTCCTGAGCATGTACGCAGCCAACGCAAACCTAGCTTGGTGGCTAGGGTTCCCTCCCGATTTTATCTCATTAATTATTGCTTCAATACATGGTGGTGTAAGACCCCTTATTTGCACCTTAACCTTACTGGTAACCCCCATCCTATACTCCCTAAGCTCTCTCATACCACCCAATGCATCAACCAACGATTTCGTCTCGTCCACATTCTCAAACGCCTTACTTATGAGTTCAAGGACCCTTCTCTCCACAGCCTCCTCAACAAGCCTTACCAGGTCTTTATACGTAGCCAGGACCCAACCCTTTAGTAAGTACCTGTTAACTAACTTCCAGTAAGGATCATTCTTCGGCATGAACTTCAGGTAGCTCCATACCCTAACACCTACATCGTAGGCTAGGGCAAGCCTTTCATCATAGATATCCAAATCCCTAAGCCTAACAGCCTCTATACCAAATTCCCTAGCTATATACATCATGCAATCCGGATCCTCAAGCAACAACTTCCCCGAGAACCTTTTACTTTCAACATCAGCGAACCTCCTCCATAACGACTTATCCAGGTGTGCAGCTAATGCTATGGCTATGTAATGGGCAACCAATTCATCCTCACCTAAATCCACGTCGTCACTTATCGTATTCCTCATTATAGCCTCGCTCAATATCTCATAGGCCCTCCTGAGCAATTGCATACCCACTGGCGTGGTTGGTAAATCGTTTATGTATAATCCCCTCTCGCTGGTTATCTCCTTAAACCTATTGAGCCCCTCCTTACTGAATGGGTATTTCACCACGAAACTTACATAGTCGCTAAAGCATCTAAGCATTTAATCCACCACTACCATATTGACATAACAGTATATAAAGTAATTACGGTGAGTGTTTCAATAATATGCACCTACATACTGTGTAGTTTATCCATAATGAGCGCCTTGCCCAGGTCATGAATACTACTTATCTTTATGAACAATCCACCACCAATCTTCGACAGCCTCATGAGTAGCTCATCATCACTATTTTCTCCAATTGCTATTGTGGATATTGTCGTACCACCCCTCCTCAACCTAACAGCCTCCTTAATGCACATGCTGGAGTTGACTGTCCTACCGTCGGTCACGCAAATCACGTGCTTCGAACTACTCCTCGATCTAGTGAGAACCTCCCTAGACCTCTCAAGTGCGTTTGCCAGGTTCGTACCACCGCCGGCATATACGTACTTGAGCATGTAATTCATTTGCTGCCAATACCTCCTAACCTGGTGTAGGCTCCAGAGTACGTCAGCCCTGAAGTTGAATAATACCATGGCAAGCCTATCGTTCGTCTTTGATAGGAACTCTATGTATTGTGCCACGGCGTCCTTGGCTATCTCTATCTTGGGCATGCCATTGCTTAGTTCTCTCATGCTACCTGACACGTCTAAGCATAGCACAATATCTATCGTTTTAACATTTGCGTATTCCTTAACCACTATGTCCTTGTTTGTGAATAACTTGTGCATCATGGTTTTCCTACTAAGATTCATGGCTGTCTTCTGGAGGTCTACGTCGAAGTAGTTATCACCGATCTTGTACTCCCTAACACTTACCACGTAGGTTGGGTACTTATCAATATCTGTAAACCTCACAATCTTAACCTGCCCCATGCCACTCATGGCATTCCTAACGACATTCCTAAGGGCCTCGAAAACCCTCTCGCCCTCTCTACTCCTCCTGATGTCCGTGGGTAATAATCCATAGTTCCTTAAATACGGCTCCATCTTCTTAAGTACTTGTACCTTCTCGACTATGTTTGCATATGGATCTATGAACATATTTATTAATTGTGCCAGGTTTAGGAAGTTGACTGTACCAACGCCACCGTACAATATCTCATATATTGTCGATATTATTGAGTCGAGCCTCGCGTCCTTATTACGCTCATCAACATTCGCAACCAAGGTTTTACCGATGGTTAGGTCTTGGCTTTCTTCGGCACTAAGGTCAGAACCAAAACCACCACCAATACTACCACTTATGTTCTCGGTCTCATCATTATTACCCCTCTCTACATTTTCAAAATTGTCGCTGGCGCCCACGTTAAAGCCCGAGACCTGCTGATCTAATGACTCAGGCCCAACCTCACTTTGCCTAGTCTCCAGGTCCTCAAATGCCCTCTCAAATGCCTCTTCCAGTACCCTCTTTTTATCCTCTGGATTTGTGGTTTCTACCGATAGGTAAAGATTTTCAATACCGACCCTGACCACGGTCTCCTTGAACTTGTCATAATCAACGCCTCCCTCAAGCATTATCCTCATCATTATATCATTAACGGCAGATTCAAAGCTCCTAACGGATCCTGGTCTAATGACCCTAGAATCTTCCTGTAAATATGCATATACCTTGCTAAGAACCCTAACTACTATATACCCAGGGTCAATGTTTATGCTCAAGCCCTAACCCCAGGTATAAATGGTGATTGCCATATTAAATAGCTTACTCATGTTGTTAAAATTAATTATTTAGCGAGCAAGGTCATTTCCTTGAATACCTCCTATACATCATCATTGCCTCATCAAACTTACGTACTAGGTAGTCCCTCTTTTCCGTCTCGTTTGCAAAGTTTCCACGTATTACATTAACCATGTTACTGATTATCTCCCTCTTCAGGTCGTTGAGTGTTACCTCCCTACCCTCAAGCCACGCCCTAGACATTGCCGTCGTTATGGCGAATATCGCAGACCTTATACTCGGTCCAACCTCAATATTGCTGTCCTGGGTTACTAACGTCATGAATGTGGCTGTAACGTCAGTAAGGGCATCCGGCGCCTTGAGCCCCAGGTGCTCCATGTACATACTACTCTTCCAGGAGAGTATCGTCTTAAGTAGGTCCTTGTCTGGGTATGGTATCTCCACAACCTTCATCCTATCAGCCAAGGCCTCACTAAGTTCGTAGACACCCGAGTACTCCGCAGGATTTGATGTGGCTATTACCAGGAAATCACTCCTAATCCTGAACCCCCTAATGAATACGTAGTGTTCCTGAAGTACCTGGAGCAGTGCGGCTTGGCTGTATGGGTTCAACCTATTTATCTCATCAAGTATTAATATGCCGCCATGAGACATGACTAAAGGGCCGGGTATATAGGCCAGGGGGTGGTCGAGACCAGCCTGTAGTGCTACGGCTATGTCTATATCGCCAGTTAATTCTGTAGCTGTCATGTGGCTGTGGCAGGCAACCTCTATGTATGGTGGCTCGCTTATATGTAGGATTTCAGCTAGAGTCTCTGCCAGGGTTGTCTTGCCGATGCCCACGGGCCCCATTATGAGTACGTGCCTACTTACGGCTAAGCTACTTAGTATGTCCATGGCTATATCATTCAATCCCTTAAGCTCCCTCTCAAGATCGCTCAGTATCTTCTTAATGCCCTTCGTCCTTATTGCATCTGCAACGACCTTACTAACGTTAACCTCTTCTCTCTTAACCAAGTCTGAGAGGTGTGGCAATAATGCCATTAAGTCCTTACCTGTTGCCATTCAGTACACGTAAGTTATTGAGCTTTAAATTTTTAATGTTTCAACCATTTTAATCCAAACACGCAAATACCCACAAAGCAACCAATGAACCTGCAGTATTATCAAAACCCCATGAGGAGAAAGGTATTAATAACCTAACCACAACCACGTGGTAGTTATTTCAGATAGGTGGTTTTGGTGAAGTATGGCTACTCAGATGAGGAGGACTTAAACGAGTACGAACTAAAGCGAGAAATCAAGGACCCCAAACAACGATGGGTTATTAGGATAATTAGATCAATGAAAGACTACTACAAGAAATGCCCATACTACGATATAAGGTCTGGCGAATGCTTCATTAAGTTCAACGTGGAGGACAATAAATGCCCAAGGGATGGCAAGTACGAGGGATGCCCCATACTTGAGGAATTCCTTACCGAGAGGTATGACGAACTTAAGAAGAAGGGTAGACCGATACCTTACGATTTTAGAGACCTTGCTATATTTTAACATAGCTTACTTATTGAGTAAGCAAGCTTAAATATCTACGTTAGGTAATGCAATAATGTGGAGATAATCACCATCGAACCTAACGAGCTATTAACCATAGATGGACCAGCGAGCGTTAGGGTAATCGAGGGCAGATTCTACGTGCTAGGGGTCGATTACGGACCTGGTAGTGCATTTACCGTAATGAGAGGTAGAAGGGTAGTTGCAAAGTCACTTGAGAAGGGTAAGGTAGAGATTATAGTGGGTCCGGAGGGCAATTTCGAGAGGGTAAGTAAACCAAGTGATGAGGTAATCGAGATGTGGGAAAGGGCATTGAGTGAGGTTTCGTTGAGGAATTCTGTGATTGCGGTATTGGGCGCGATGGATGTTGGGAAAACCACAATAACAACAATACTAACCAATAAGGGTGTCAAGGAGGGGCTAAAGGTAGGTATTATTGATGGCGATCCTGGTCAAAATGATATAGGCCCACCGACCACGATTTCTGCGGCAATTGCTAATGGCTTTATAACGCACCTAACGCAGTTAAAGGCGCTAAGGTCCATATTTATAGAAACCACAAGTATCGAGTATGTCTGGAATTACGCATTGAGCTCTATTGTGAAGCTCGTTGATTATCTCAAGACAAGGCATTCTGTAGATTTCGTGATCATAAATACGGATGGCTGGATCTCCGGACCTGACGCCATGAAATTCAAGCTTGGGCTTGTGGATCAAGTTGGTGCTAATTATGCAATTGTGATTAAGAGAGAGAATGAGGTAAACGAGTTATTAAACAAACTAAGTGGGTGGAAGGGAAAAACCATTGTCCTACCATCGCCACCAAATGCCAGGGTTAGGGATAGGGATGATAGGAAGATACGCAGGGAGATGGGCTATAGCAAGTACATAATGCCACCCAGGGATTTGACAATAAACCTAAGGGATAAACCAATAATAAACCTGCCATTATTTAAGGGCCTAACCTACGACAGATCCATGCTTAACTTAATCAGAAGGGTTCTAGGCCCAACTATGTACATTGAGCAGTGGGGTGATGTTGCTGCAGCAATTGGTAATGTTAAGGAGTTTCACATGAAGATGATAAGCAATGTCAACATAGCCGTACTACCAATGAATTGGGAGAGAGGGCTTCTTGTTGCCCTTGAGGATAGGGAAAATTACCTACTTACGTTGGGCGTTCTAAAGAGGATTTATTATAATACTGGTAAGGCCGTAATAACGGTATCGAGGAATTTTGATAGGGAAAATGAGGTGAGCCACATAAGGCTTGGTATGATAAGGCTTAATGAGAACTTCGAGGAGGTTGAGAAGGTCCTTTATATAGGTAAGCTTGAATCCATGTTGCAATCGCAGGGTATTCCCATTATAAGTAAGTAAAGTAATTTAGCGATAAGGGAAAGGTTTTTCAAGTGTAATTTTATTCTAGGGTAATGGTTACAAAGGTAGTGAAGAGAGATGGCTCCGAGGAGGACTTCATCATTGAGAAGATCGTTGTTAGTATCCTGAAGACAGGGGCCCCTGTGGATGTTGCAAGAAGGATTGCTAGGAAGGTTGAATGCCAATTTGCAGATGTGGATAAGGTTACCGCGAAGGACTTGACTAAGGCAATATTGACGGAATTGAGGAAGGTTAATGAGGAGTGGTATAGAAATTGGGTTGTTTTCGATAGGGCAGTTAAGCGTAGACTAACGGAGAAGGAATTGGAGTAAATCATCACCATATGATAATAAAAATCAAGGTCTATCTCTTTCTCCTTTCTTTTTCCTTCCTCTCTCTACGATGCTCTACCCTTCTAACTCCCTTCGCAGGTGGCTTTAGACTGTTTTCATAAAACATGTTGAGTATTACGATAGCTATGGTCAGTATTATCATCACGGCTAGTATTGAGGGGATTATGCCTAAGGCGGCAGGTCCTAATGAGCCAGATGCGAATAATTGATTAATAGTTATGAAGCCGCTTGATGATGGATGTACAAACGTGTAGCCATACTTAATCAGTACTATGAAGTACGCGGCTAACCCAAGCATTATCCCTGCATACGCAATATTCACGTACTTCACGATATCAGCAAGCCTCATACGAGTACCTCCTTAAATAAAGCCTTTTAAAATACCTCTCTCACCCATAGAGTCGTAGATGCGTAGGATCGTTTACCTAGGTAAGCATTTGATGCTTAAATCAAGGTATATGGATAAGGTTGGTAATGGTAAATTCACAACAATAAGGCTCGGCATAATTAGGCCTAGGTACAAGGAGGTCTTCATCCACAGCGGTGGCATGGTTGTGGCAAAGGCGAGGATAATAGGTACTACGTACAAAAGGGTTGGTGAGCTAACAGATGCCGATGCGGTAATTGATGGATTCAATAGTAAGGACGAGTTAATTAGGGAGTTGAGAAGGATTTATGGTGATGTGAATAGCAATGATTGGGTTACAATACTGACGCTTGAGGTTGTGAAACTTATTGGCCGTAGAGATGATGGGTCTGTGGGGCTTAGTCCCGTTGATATAGCTAGGCTTGCCCTTAGATATAACGTGCCCGTTAATGAGGAGGAGAGGAGGGTACTTACCGAGCTTGTTAATGAGGGTAGTGTTCGTAAGGTTTCGATGAAATTGTTTGGTTCCTTGAGAGGCAGGTATGTGGTTAGGAGGATTGTTAGGAGGGCGTTGAAGCATTTAATTAGTATGGGTGTTATTAACACGGGTTAGGTTAATCGTTCAATTCCTATTTGAACCTTAATATCCTCGATATCCCAATCCATGACAAACGCGTTACCGCCGCCTTGCCCAATGACTATGTCTGTAGCCCTCACCTCATTGATTATGTAATCCCTAAACTCGCTTATTGCGTTAAGCAGGTCCTCACCCTTGGTGCTTATGTAAACCCTTATTTTCTCATCAACCTTGAGATTCGCCTTAGCCCTCATTGTCTGTATACGCCTAACCACCTCCCTAGCCAATGCCTCGTAGTACAGCCTCCTATCCATAACCTTACTTAGGCAAATCTCATAATCCCTACCCTGAGCCCTGACATACTCATCCTCATTGCAGGTCCCAAGCTCATTCACAAACAACACCTCCTTGACATTGGCCAAGTACTCGAGTAACGGCTTAACTTGACTAAATCTCTCCGCATTATTAACCTTAACGATAGCCTTGGCCAGAGGCCACCTGAGTTTAACCTTGATCTTATTCCTCAACTCGGCAATGTCGGAAAAGACTGTAAATAACGTGTCGAATACGTGCTCTAACTCCTCATTTATGTACTTATCATCCACCTTGGGTAATAGCGAGAAGTGAACACTTTCGGCTTCATCGTTCTCAAACCTCTTCACGAAGGCTTGCCATAGGTATTCCGTTACATGCGGCACCAGGATTGAGCCCATCATCAATGCACCCTTGATCACGTGATAAAGCACGGAGTAAGCTGCGTACTTATCCTCCCTACTCTCCTCAGACCAAACCCTACGCCTAATTAATCTAATATAGCCGTGACTTAAGTCCTCAACCACGAGGTCGACCCACTCCCTAGCGGCCATGTGTAATTCCATGTTATCCATATAATTGATGAACCTACGCAACCTACTATAGAACCTACTGAGTATCCACCTATCCTCAATCAATCCCTTACTTATTAAATTCTCGAGCCTATGCATCTTTGGGTTAAAGTTATCCAGCTCCATGTATGTACTTGCGAACTTAACCACATTCCACAGTATGGATAGGATACTCCTGGCGTCGGATATTTCGTCTGGATCAACCGACATTGTGTCCCAGGGTGTCGACTTAGTTAGTAGGTAGAGCCTTGTTGGATCCGCGCCCCACTTATTGAATAGGTCCTCGGCCCATATCACGTTACCCTTGGACTTGCTCATCTTCTGTCCATATTTATCAACCACGTGTCCATTAATTAGTATGGATTTGTAGGGTGCCTTACCCATCCATAGCACCGATGTCACGAGTAACGAGTAGAACCAACCCCTTGTTTGGTCTATGGCCTCCGTGACCCAATCATAGGGGTATAATTCATTGAATAATTCCTTATTTCTAAGACCGTTGATGCCGGCGATCCACGCCACACCACTGTCCATCCAAACGTCAATCACAAATGGCTCCCTAACCCACTCCCTGCAATCCTCAGTCTCTATCTTGACTAGGTCTATCCATGGTCTATGGACAAACATGTCATCCGGTACGTTTGGTACGAACTTCGCGTATTTCCTCAATTCCTCTAGGGATCCTATTACTAGGATCTTTCCTGGATCATCCTTACAACGCCATATTGGTAATGGTGTGCCCCAAACCCTACTCCTAGATATCGTCCAATCCCTTGCATTGGCAACCCAATTATCGAACCTATCCCTCAGGAAGTCTGGGTATATCTTGACCTTCTTCAACTCCTCAACCAACTTGCCCCTATACTCCGAAACCCTAATGAACCACTGCTTATCAGCCCTGTATATCAATGGTGTACCACACCTCCAGCAGTGTGGGTATGCGTGAACCACAGTACCCGAGTAAAGCAGTAAACCCCTTGCCTTCAAATCCCTAATTACCTCCTGCGACACATCAAGCCAGTACTTACCGCGAAACTCCCCACCTAATTCATTAAATATGCCGTTAATCTCCACAGAATTCGTCACAGGTAAACCATACTTTTTCGCGACCTCAAAATCCTCAGGACCGTGGGCAGGTGCTATATGGACTAAACCAGTGCCCTCCTCGAGCGTTACGAAGTCGGCTAAGACAACGTAATGCGCACTGCTTATGTGTTGTGCATGTATTGGCACCTTATCCATGTAGATATGGTTATACCTAATGCCAGCCAGTTCAGAACCCTTAACCATCCTAACAATCTCATAATTCTTAATTCCAAATTTCTCCATAAGCTGCGGAACAAGCTTCTCCGCAAGCCATAGATACTCAACTTCATTATTTACCGTCACCTTAACAAGCGCATAATCAAAGTTGGGATTTACGGCAACAGCCTCATTATCTATTAATGTCCAGGGTGTCGTAGTCCAAATAACAAGGTACGTATTGCTTGATCCCTCAACTGGGAATTTCACGAATATTGATGGGTCCTCCCTATCCTCATATCCCTGGTCAACCTCTGCATCGCTTAACGCAGTCTCACACCTTGGGCAGAAGGGTAATACCCTGTAGTCCTCAAAGAGTAGGTTCTTTTCCCAGGCGTTCTTTAGGAATGCCCATACGTGCTCTATATAGTACGCCTTCCTAGTCTCGTAGGCACGATCTAGATCCAGCCAAAGTCCCAATCTTTTTGTGCCAACTTCCTTCCACTTCTCTAGGTAGTAATCCACGAGCGAGTTGCATTCAAGGCTGAACTTCTCGTAACCAACCTTTTCAATGTCCTTCTTAGTCCTTAAGTTCAGCTTCTTTTCAACCTCTATCTCAACAGGTAAGCCCTGCTCATCCCAACCACCCTTAGCCCAAACCCTATAACCAAGTGATTTATGGTACCTAATGACAACGTCCTTGTACGTCCTACCCCTAATATGACCAACATGTGGGAAGCCGTTGGTTGTTGGTGGACCCTCTAGGAATGCGTATAGTCCCTTATCACCGCCGCTTTCATGCCATCTCTTCTCAATCTTATTCTCATCCCAAAACCGCCTAACTAACTCCTCAATCCTTTTTACATCAAATTGAACATCCAGTGCGAACTGTGAATCAATAACGGACACCCATCAACGAAATATAAAGACTATTTAAGAGTTTTACGCAATGATAAGGACGTATTGAGTCTCGAGATTAGTTCATTGATTCCATTCTCATCAATCCGTGGCTTAGGTCCTATGGCATTCATGTCCAGTGTCAGTGGCGTCAGGGCTATGTTACCCTCCTTATGCACCACGTACGTATCCGTACCCTCCTCAGGCTCTATTAATGAACCAAAGAGCCAGTAGTACTTACCACCCCTTGGGTCAACCCTCGCATCAACCTGCTCTGCAAACTTCAGCTTTGATGCCCTCACGAGTTTAACCTCAATGTCCTGCTTTACCTTACCTGGGAAGTTAAAACTAAGTACATCCACACCACCGGGCATACCCCGCTCAATGACGAACCTCGCAGACTCCCTAACCACAACCCTCAACACCTCATCAAGATCCTCATTACCCACCATCTCATCCTCCCTGCTCGCGTCCACGGAGTAGGCAATTGCTGGGACACCTAGTAGTGCAGCCTGGAATGCGGCACCTAGCGTTCCCGATGATAGAATGACTTGCAACGATGTATTATCACCAATATTGATACCGGATAATACCAGGTCTACCCTATCCATGATCTCGAGCGCAGCCAGGTATATGGTATCCGAGGGCGTGCCCGATGTGGCATACACCCTAAACCCACATAGATCCATTGTGTAAAACCTCAATGGCTTATGCAGGGTTATGCCAAGCCCTGACGCGGACTTAGGCGTTTCTGGAGCTACGACATACACATCACCTAAGTCCTTAACGTAGTCATAGAGCATCCTAAGCCCCGAACTGTAGATCCCGTCATCGTTAGTAACGAGGATCTTAACCACAGGCTACCGTAGGATTTAGGTTTATAAAGGGTTTCATAGACGGAGTTGTTGATAATCACGTGAATGTGGTGATCAAGACATGAGCGAGGTGGTAGCTCCAGGCGATGTTATTGGTAAAGCAGAGGAATACTTACCTGGAGAGAACGTTGATGTTGATAAGGACGGTAACTTAATAGCCCAGGTCATGGGCGTGGTCATTAGGGATAATAAGGAGCATGTGATTAGCATAAAGCCATTGAAAAGTAATGGTTTGTTGAAAATAAACGATATTGTTTATGGTAAGGTTGTAGCAATACCAAACGATAAAGTTGTCATAGTGAAGATATTAGGTGTTGATGATAATGGCAATAAGGTCCCGCTTAAGGATGATATTACTGGAATAGTACCACCATCGCAATTATTAAACGGTAAATCAAGCAACGCAAGCGACCTGGTCGGCATAGGTGACGTAGTTAGGGCTAGGGTAATATCGAGAGGACCACCATACACACTAACCCTAAAGGATGCACAACTCGGTGTTGTACATGCAAGATGCCCTAGATGCGGGCACGAATTAGTGTGGAGGGGTGGTGAAATTCTACGATGCCCCAATTGTGGTGCAACGGTTAGACGTAAAGTCAGCCTGTCTGAGTATTGGGTATAGTACATACAGGGCAAAGCGACTTAATTATCAGAAGACGTATTTATCAGCCGTAATACCACTCCTCACATGCTCAGGGGTCGAGGTGCTCATCACACAAGCAAGTATTATGTTAAATCTTAAAAGCATTAATTCACTAAGCCTAATCACGTGATGATAACTGGTATTTCTGACTAATGAGGAGTGGCACCAGAGCTGATGGCGAATAAAGAATCGTTGAGAAACACTTAATAAAGAACGCCTTAAGCACCCTCATTAATGAAACTAATTATTGATGGCAAGCTCAGGGGTAAGGTCTTCGTTGGTGTTGGCATAGTTCTAGGCGTGAGAAATAATGAGTACCCAGGGGAATTAATTAAAGTCATAAACTCAGTAATTAATGAGGTTAAGGCAAAATACACACTCGATAAGCTTAAGGACGACCCAATAATAAGACATTACAGGGACTTCTATTGGCACGAACTAGGCATAGACCCGACAAAGCAGAGGCCAGCCCAGGAGGCTTTGTTAAGGAGGGTGCTTAGGGGTGAGGAGCTGCCTAGGATAAACCCGATGGTTGATATTGGGAATATAGCTAGCATTAAGTACCTAGTTCCCATTGGATTATATGACATAGAGAGCTTTGGGGGCAAGGACCTGGTATTTAGGTATGCGAGGGATGGTGAGCAATTCACGCCAATTGGATCACCAAGAAAGACCCTGAGCAATAACCAGATAGTACTCTCCACAATAGACGGCTTAATACTCCACGTATACCCATACAGAGACTCGGAAAACACCAAGGTCAGAGTCGACACGAGGAACGTCCTTATAGTCACCGCGGGGGTACCGGGCATGGATTACGAAAGGCTTCTCAACTCAGCATCATTCATAATGGAACTAGCCACTAAGTACCTAGGCGGTTCCATCGGCGCTGAACCCATTCTTATTAATGAAGAGTCCTCACTTTAAACCAAAAAATAAAAATAAATACTTCCTTGACCTATAATGGTCAATGAGCGCTCCGATGGGTATAAGCAATGATATTAAATCTGCAGGTACGCTTGGGCTTGTTGGTACAGTGTTGATGCTCGTGGGACTCATACCTCATGCAGAAATCCTGAGCATTGTTGGCTTAATACTCGTTTTGATAGCCTTGAATAAACTTTCCAAGGCCTATAATAATGAGGCTATATGGCGTAATGCATTGTATGGCTTCGTAATGGGCATAGTAGGGGCTGTTGTACTTGTAATTGCGGTATTCGCTTACATCATACCTATACTTACCATGCATGCCTTATTCCCATCCCCATATGGTTTTGGTCTTAGTTTCTTAGTATTTTTCATAGTACTATGGACAATAGCTTACGTCTTTACAATACTTGAGTATAGATTCTTCAGGGATGCCTATAGGGAGTTGGCTAGGTCAAGTGGTATTAATGATTTTAATGATGCTGCCAAGTGGTACTGGTATGGCGCTCTCCTATTTATAATAATTGTGGGTGCCATATTAATACTCGTTGGGGATGTATACGCACTACTAGGTTACAATAAGCTAAGGTAGTTTGTTGTTACTATTGCCATTAAAATTGAAAGGAGATCTGATGATTGATTAATTAGTTTCAATTACTTAATTCTTGCACGTTCCAGGAACTCATCAATTAACTGGCTTATTGATGGTCCCTCGAGGATCTTAAGCCTCCATTTTGCCCTAACTATTGGCTTGTCTATCTTAACCACATCCTCAATGCGTGCTGGTGTGCCCATTATCACGACGTCGGCTGGTACCCTCCTTATTGTCTCCTCCAAATCCCTTATCTGCTCAGGTGTGTAACCTAGGCTTGGTAGTACCGGTCCTGTGTGCGTGTACTTCATGTATGTTTCCTTGATTATGCCTACTGCGTATGGTTTTGGATCCACGATCTCCGCGTTATACTTCTTAGCAGCTATGTAACCTGCAGCGTACGGTAGACCACCGTGGGTTACCGTAGGCGCATCCTCTATCACGAGGACCCTCTTACCAGCCACCGCATTTGGGTTTTCTAGGTAGACCTCAAGGTCTGCCTGTGTTATTGATGCCCGTAGATTCACAGCCTTTATATTATTGATTATTGTCCTCACGTTCTCCGGCGTCGAATCCGAAACCTTGGTTATGATCACGGCATCAGCTAGCCTGGTATTCACCTCACCCGGGAAGCTACCAACTTCGTGCCCAGGCCTCCTAGCATCTGTTACTGTTACTAGGTAGTCTGTGTGGTAGAATGGGAAGTCGTTGTTTCCTCCGTCCCAGATTAATACGTCTGCCATGTTCTCGGCTTCGTTTAGTATCATCTCATAATCAACACCAGCAAGGACTGGTACGCCGATTTCCACGTAGTGCTCATACTCCTCCCTCTCCTCGAAAGTTATCTTCATGAGATCCTCCTTGGTCCTGAACACCTGCACCATCATTTCGTCAGGGTTCATGTAAATCATTGGGTGTCTAATCGACGCGACCTTCAAACCCCTCCTCACAAGCTCCAGCGTCACCTCGTGGGATACAGTAGACTTTCCAGCACCTGTCCTAGTTGCAACAACGCCTATCATCGGCTTTGAAGGCTTTATCATGGTGTCCCTAGGCCCTAGTATTTCGAAGGTGGCTCCGTTGGCAAGTACTATGCTTATTATCCTACCAACATCGTTATAGAGTAAATCACTGTATGCCAGAACAACCTCGTCAGCCCCAAGATCCCTAATTAAACGTCCCAGGTCTTCCAAGTCCTTAAGCCCAATGAGAGGTACCCCACCTGGTTGATATAGCTCACCCGAACCCTTGACGTATCGTTTACCACCAATACCCGGTATCTGGACCTGGGCTACTGCAACGACCTTATACTCAGGGTTGTGCCTAAAGTATGTATTGAATACGTGGAGGTCACGACCACCCGCACCCAGTATTATAACCCTCCGCAATAGGGACTCACCCAAGATCGGGTATTAATTGCCTATTTAACAATTACTCAATGCCAGGGACAAAGCCCCTTAATTTAACGCCAACATCGTTTGGTAGCGCGATTTCTGTACCATCATTGAAAATGAGGGTCACGGAGTTTATGCTGTTAGTTACGGTCTTAAGCTCATACCATGGGTAAAATATGTCCATGGGCTTTACATAGATGCCCTTCTCGTAAATTACGTATGATGATCCAACACTAAGCAGCTCCCTACCCCACATGTTACCCAACCTCCTATTGATCACCCTATTCAGAACAAAAACCAACACCGCCAACACAAACACAATTAATGGCGCAAAGACAGGTTCGACAAACCTAACACTGACAACCGCTACAACAGCCATACTCAGGAAAACCAAGGTCTTAATCAGCAATCCCCTCAACTTAAATCCAAATTGCATCTAGAATGGCAACAATAAACTTCTTATAAAACTATACTGCATGTTAGAATTCATACCCTTAAGTCCTGGATAAGTACTGCTATTGCAGTCAACAAAGTATCATTCTTGATCCTATTAAACCTGAAATTGAATTAGGGCTTAGGCTTTGTGTTGCTTTCTTGGTTATTTAAGTCGTTATGCTTCGAGCCTCCTGACTAGGTAAGCCTTTTGTGGGTTTGTCAGTTGTAGCATTGTTAGTAATGCAGTGTTTGCTTCCTTTGAGTCCTTAATTATTAGGTTTCTTACGTAATCGAGTATGCTCGAATTTAGCCTCACGTACTCATCAACCCTATCCAGTAGGAATGGGTATCCCGTGTCCGTAGTTTGCGACTCAAGGTAAGCCACCAAGTCCTCGAGCTTTATGGCATTGCCTGGGTTATAGACCTCGAGTTTAACCGCAGGTGATCCATTGTGTGGTTTATAGAATATCACGTTGACCTCCCTTAAGTGCGACAGTCCTGGGTATACCTCACCGCTGAATACTCTGTCTAGGTTGCTCAAGCCCTCCTCAAGCCTCCTACTCATTAGGCTCCTTACGTCCGGGCAATCCCCGCCCTTACATCTCTTTCTCAATTCACAATCACCATAATTTACTCTAACCCACTGCGGCATTATTTCGCCGTAACTTCCCAACACTACGTACTCACCGCTATTCAATACGAGACTAGCTATCAACTTATCATTAACTGGTAAACACTTACCCTGCAATATTGATAATAACCTTGACCTGACCCTCTTGACTACGCCGACAATTGGTGTACCTGTTTTACTTGCTAGATTGAGTAATTCCCCGATTACCTTAGTTATATAACTAAGTGCACCACCTTCCACAGGTAGGTTGTAGGGTAATGGGTGTATTGGTATTTCACCATCGAGTATTATCACGTCTATGTTCTTCCTACCCCTAGCCTTATCCCTAAGTAACTTAATCGCCAACTCCCTCTCCCTAACCTGCGCCCTCCTAGTTATTACCCTCTCAAACTCAGCCACATCCTCAAAAACGACCTCGCCGGTCATGTACCTATCATACGAACCATTTAAGTAACCGACATAACCGTAGGAGAGCACCGTTAAGACGCCACCAATTAGCTCCAGTGGTGGTGTTGGGTAACTGGAGTCTATGGCATAGGCATTGAGTGGCTTTGATGAACTAGGTATTGCCCTTACCAAGCCCCTACCCTCAAGCTCGCGCCTTAATTCCCTTACTAAACCCATTATTTGCTCATCAACCCTCTCCTCAACTATCCTCCTCACGTCAGACTGAATAGAAAGCATCAATGGAGGCTCAAGCCAAAACTCAATATCCCCAGGACCATAGTCGCTAGGAAGCACCACAATAATGAATTGGCAGGTTAGTATATAAATCAGTAGCAATTAATTACTACCTGAGAGAACCTTTTCAGCCTCCCTAACCATTCTCTCTATGTCTGGCAATCTTAGTCTAACGGCGGTTGTGTCTAATTTTGCTTCGTGGAATCCCCACACGTGTAGGTAGTTGGCTTCGTCCCACACTGCCCTAACCCAATCCCCCAGGTGCTTGCTTATCCTGAGTACTGCCTTCTCTAGTTCGGTTACTGTCCACCTACCCCTCTCATTAACCCTGTTCAGGATGTCATCAAACCCATAATGTATCGCCAAGGCCTTAACGACCTCTTCGGCCGCTTTATAAAGCTTCTCGCTAGCCTGGACTGTGTCCTTATCCGCAAGCCCCCTACCTTCCTCAAGATACTTCAAAGCAAGCTCCACGTGGGCTTCTACGGCAATTTTAGGGTCTAGGTTTAGAGATTTTATTAGCAGGTTAATTACTAAGTCCTCAACATCCAATCCTCTTTCCCTTATACTTCTCACCAACGCCTCCGGCAACGTTATACTCTCCACAAAATGATATAAGCTCGTTAATAACTAAAAACCTTGTATAGCCATGCATTATAAGGTTAGTAAAAATGAGCAGGTTCATTTTGCAGTGTATTGTCCACTTAACGATCGGCTTCGGGTGGGAAGTAGCCGAAGGAGCCGTAGATGGCTGGTACGTCAGCTAGCCTATAACCCTTCAGTGACTCCATGAAGCCCCTAAGTAATAGCCATGATGGTGTCACCATCCTCAACCTATATGGTACGTTACTATGCCCATCCGATACCAACGTGAAGAGCAGTAATCCCCTTGAGGCTTCAGTTAGTGTGGTTACCTCACCGGCACCTGGCGTTAGTCCTGTGTGGGTCTTTGTTAGGAATGTCCTTATGTCCCTGGCTGCCTGAGGTCTGTCCTTTGGTGGTATCCTGGATAGTATCTTTTCACTGAGTATTGGTGTGTCTGGTATGTTCTTAACCGCCTGCCTAATTATCTTAATGCTCTGCCTAATCTCCTCAACCCTGACCAGGAACCTTGAGTAGGAGTCGCCCTCATCGGCCACGGGTATATCCCAATCAAACTCGCTATACGCCTCGTAAGGCTCCACCTTCCTAACATCATACTCCACACCAGATGCCCTTAGGAATGGACCCACCAACCCGTACTTGATGGCTTCATCCTTCGATAGTACACCGACCTCCCTGAGCCTGTGTATGGTTACTGGGTTTTTGACGAATATTGACTCCATATCCTTCATCTTCCTCTCGAGGTAGTTCGTTAATTCATAAACGAAATCCAAAACCTCCGGCTTAACATCCCACCTGACACCACCTGGTACTGTGTAACTGAGCGTTGTTCTTGTGCCTGTTATTCTAATGAAAGCTTCGTTAATTACATCCCTGAGTCCGAAGGCCCACATGTAGCCTGTGGAGTGACCAATGAATACGGAGAGTATGCCCGTATCGTATAGGTGGGTTGCGATCCTACTTAGCTCCGCGAGTATTACCCTGATGTACTGTGCCCTCTTTGGTACATCGAGGTCTGCGAGCTTCTCCACCGCCCTCGAATATCCCAGGTCAAAGTTTGCCGAGTCTTGTATTGTGGGTCTCTCTATGAGTGGTAGTATGTGTATGTAGAGCCTCGTCTCAGCCAGCTTCTCGACACCTCTATGGACGTAGCCCGGGTCCGGTATTGCATCTACTATGTAGTCACCCTTGAGCCTGAGTATTATCCTCATGTGACCACTACCTGGGTGCTGTGGTCCTATGAATACCAGGTATTCATCACTCCTGTATGCCTCCTCCACGTACTCCTTGGGTATTGGCACGAAGTTCTTAACGAACTCCTCAGGTACCTCCATCCCCATCGACAATTCCACATACCTCTCTTCGCTACCCACGCCAATCACCCCGAACCGGATTCCTGCTTTGCTGCATCGGCCTGCGCTGGCTTTGACTGGGGCTGTTGAACCTGTGCTGGTTTCTGCTGTGGTGCCTGTGGCTTCGCTGGCGCAGCTGGTTTGGCTGGAGCCGTTGGTATTGCAACACCTGGGAACTCCCTATCGACTAGGTAGAACTCCCTCACTATTGGTACGTCCTTCCTCAACGGGAACTTAACCGGTGTGTCTGGATCTAGGAGGAAGTTTCTGCCCATCCATGGATTACCCTCAAACCAAACACCGAAGAAGTCGTACATCTCCCTCTCCATGTAATCCGCACTGGTCCATACATCAATTAGGCTGGGCACCCTCGGGTTGTCCCTGGGTATTTCGGTCGTTAATGTAACGAGCACTGGCATTAATTCCTTCTTACTGTAGCTGGATACCCAGTACTCAACATAGAACTTATTCTCGTGCGGTACGTCGATTACATTCACCGACTTAACGTGATCAAAACCCAGTTTATACAATGCTTGGGCAGCATTCCTTATCTTATCTGGTGTTACTTCAATGCACACTCTATTGATGTCCGTTACCACAATCCTCTTTGCCGATTCCTTCAGTGCGGGCATTAATTGATTATTAACGTAATCATAACCGAAGGCCCAATCAACCTTCTTCTCGGTACATACCGGTACATGTGGGTTTGGCGTAATCCTATGTGGTGGGTTTGGCGCTGGTTGTCTTGTTGGTGATGGGGTGAGCACCTTGGCTAGGTCTATCGTCCTCGGCTTAACGTTAGCCCTGGCCTCGCCATTCTCTATCTTCCTCTGTACAATCCTTATCATCTGGATCACGGACTCGGGCGTTGGTGGGCACCCAATTGCGTAGGCGTCCACTGGTACGATCTTACTAACGGGAACCGCATGGTAGCTATTCCAGAATACGCCTCCCTCGGCGGCGCAGGAGCCCATGGCAATGACGTACTTGGGATCACTCATCTGCTCCCAGACGAATCTCAAAACCCTCGCCATCTTGAAGGTTACGGTACCCTCCACCAGGATTAGGTTTGTCTGCCTTGGTGCGTGCCAGGGAAGTGAACCGAGCCTCTCGGCGTCGTAGGCAGGGTTCCAGGTGTGTGCCATCTCAACTCCGCAGCAGGCTGTGACCAGGTGTATTGGCCAGAGTGAGTATTTCGTGCCCCACTTCTTGTATGGCTCTACTATCTTATCAATTGACATTCAGGTTCACCTACCTGCTCTTCTTAAAAATTCTTTGGGATAAGCCATCTTCAGTGCGTATTTATAACCTACATAAATGCTCGGTAATGCTATTAATAAAATCACAAGTATCATGATCACTATGGGCATACCAACCACCGCAGCTGATGATAAAATCAGTAATATGACTATGACTGGCTCCATGCCCAGGAACACCAGCAGGAAGCCAACGTACTGTATTGGGAATATGTACCTAGCCTCACCAACTGGTGGGTTACCGGCCTCGTACCTCTGCAGCTTAACTGCATTGGGGTTTTTCGCGGCTAGTCTCCGGGTTACGTATATTATTGCCGCGTCTGTGATTAGGGCTATTACCAGGAGCACGATCACTATGGCTAATGCATCTGTGAATGCTGACATTACGACCAAGGCTACTTGAGATGGCGTATTTTTAAGTAGTAACCCATTTAGTGCTCATTCAATACATGAACCAAGGATTTTATTTAAGGCCAGCGTTAACAATGCGGTACTACCCACGTCCCTACCTAAAACCCTAACCTGCCTACCTAAATTCAATTCACTCGGCATAAATTGCTGATCCGAGGCTTGAACAATAAGTAACACCCTACCATTGAGATCACCCATTATTTCGCCCTTGGTGCTTAGGAAGTATATATGATCGGGCTTTAGTAACTCCACAGCATCCCTAATGTCAGGAAGCACTATTAATGATGCCCCAACCCTCATCACCAACCTAAAGGCCTCTGGAATGCCTTGCTGTGCCGCTGAACCTACGGCCTTGGTGACGACTATAGTCCTCACCCCGAAGCCGAGTGATACCTTTATTGCATCAAGTAATTTCTGTACACTGGCTGGATTGTGTATGACCGGTATTACATTATTTACGGCTTCCTGGCATTCCACGCGTCGCTCATTATAACAACGGCTTATAAAACTATACCCATTAAATTATTAAAAGGGCTTCATAATTACACATTGATGAGTCTACCCACTGTTGATGAATTGATGGATAACGTGATCATCATCGCGAAGCCCAAGGATGTAATTTCAAAGGTTATCTCCGACATGAGGGATTTTAAGGCCTGGATCGTACCTGTGATTAATGATAATGGGAAGCTAGTGGGTGTATTAAGTTATAGGGAATTGCTTGAGCGTAGGGTTAGCCTTAAGTCCAAGGTCTCCAGTGCCATGTCACCACCCTATTCCATAAACCAGGACTCAGATTTCGTTAAGGCAATGGGTAAGGTATTAACGTTGAGGGCTAGGGCATTGCCCGTTGTTGACTCGAGCATGAACTTGGTCGGTATCCTAACCCGGGAAAAAATGCTTGATTACCTATTGAGGAATCAAAGGTTGCCTAGGGTCTCTGTCTCCTCGGTGATGTCTAAACCGGCAATAACCATCGATGGTAATGAGGCTGTGGCTAGGGCTAAGTGGCTCATGATTAGGCATGGGATAACGCGACTACCTGTCCTGGACTCAGGTAAGTTATATGGTATAGTCAGTATGCGTGATATAGTCGAGAGGCTGTACTACGCATCAATACCAAGGCGTAGTAGGCGTGGTGATGTGGTGGGTACTGAGGATGACATATTAGCGGCGCCCGTTAAGGCTATAGCCACAACCCCCGCCATAACCATAGGAGGTAATAATGAATTGAGTGAGGCTGTTCGCGTGATGCTTGAGAATGGGGTTTCTGGATTACCAGTTATTTCTGGGGATTCAGTGGTTGGTGTTATCTCTGGTTATGACGTTATTAAGGCTGTGCTTAGGCCGTATGAGGAGGTGCCCATAGAGGCTAGGCTTGTTGATGTTGATGAGGATACTAAGGCTTTGATTGAGAAGGTTGTTAGTAATTACGTCGCTAAGATAAATAGGATGGTGAATGTGATAGACCTAAAGATAAACATTAAGAAGTATGAGAGAGGTGGCGAGGAGAAGAGGAGTAAGTACTCGGTTCACGTGATGCTCAAGGACAATGCAAACACGTACACGGTAAATGAGGTTGATTGGGATCCAGTTAATGCGGTTAGGTACGCGTTCGAAACCCTACTTAAGAGGATCGATAGGGAGATAAATAGGATAAGGGATACGAAAAGGAGGGGCAGATTACGTGGAGGTCCACCCGCAGGCGAGTAGTTTTCGCAGAGGGTGATGAACGCACCCTTTCATGATTGGTGATTAGTTCGCCAACGACTGAGAATTAAAAAGGAACAAAATCACTCAGCCGGTACGTGAACTCTTCATTATCCGCTACGGGGGTTCTCATCACTTAAAGGACCTATTTTCTATGATACTAATAAAATTTAGGGCTAAAGTTTTTATTTCCGAAGTTGTACCGTGTGATTTTGTGATTAAAATAAGTGTCGTTAAGGTTGAGGATAACTATCTAGAGGCTGTTGTCCAGGGTGAAACCTACACATTATTCGCACCCTTAGTAGAGTACTTACTCAAAAGGCCTGATGTTGAGTATGCAATGTACGATGTGGACCACCCACTTACACAGAATGTTAGGTTTAGGATAAAGACTAAGGGTAAGCCTCCACTTGATGTTATTAAGGAAACCGTAAGCGAGATACTGAGGGATATTGAGGATATGGAGAAGGGATTCTTAGGAGCACCCAGCTAATTGGGATGCATTGATTTTTAGTACATGCGGTGATAACGATTGATCTATGTATATGGTAATGCACCCCAGTGGTTAATGGATATAATCAATGAATTAGGTTACCGCATGGTCGAAATTGACGATTGCGCATCGCAACATCGGGCCATAATTATTGACGTCCATGGAGATTGCCATGCTAGGGGTTCCATAGTGCTGGCACTGATACCACGTAGAGGATCAATAACAATTGATAGACATAATGTAAGGGGTATCTTGAAATCATTAACCACGTTATTAAGCACGATTAATGGTGCAAAGACATTCGAAGATTCATTGTCAATGCTAGGCTTTGTCAGGGCTTTCGTAAATGATTACCTTGGGTTTTCTGAAATAACCGCTGGTAATGTTAGGGTAGAGGTTGGCGGTGTTTACTCAATAGTTGCCCCTGGACAGGGAACTACGTATCGCGTAACCCTGGGTAGAGGTAGTGCGAGGGGTACATTAGTGATTGATGCTAGCCTTGGTTGGTTGTTGGAGTTTAGCCGCGATATCTATGTGGCGAGGGGTGATTTAATCCTGGAGCTGATTGCTCTTTCCATGATCTTTAGCGTTAGTATTGAGCTCCCGAACCCTCCTTACTAGGTTCATGGCTGATAATGCTGTGGCTGCGCCGTTAAGTACTAGGAACACCAGGTTCCAGTTGGTTAATGAGTATATTGTTAGTAGGGCGCTACCTATTAGGTATGGTATTGTTAGTCTTAGCGGTGGTACATCGCCCAAAGCTAGTACCCACCCTACGGCGATTGCTATTAATCCTGCAACACCAATCATTAGTGATTGTAATGTCACGGCTTTATACAGGAATGACCCGGTTATTAATAAGTAATTACTCAAAAAGTTAATATACGGTAATTTCAGCCTAGTTGTGTGTTATGAGGGGGTTGATAGTATCGATGCCTAGCATGATTAATGAGGTTAGGAATTGCCTTGGTGATTATTCGTCATCATTTGATGTGACTACGGAATTGGATAGTGAGTTGAGTGGTTATGATGTTATTGGTATTGTTGGTACGGATAGGTTCATAATAATGAACCTCCATAAGCTGAACTCCTGGGATGGCCCAATTCTAACAATAGGCTTTGATCTTGGTTTCCTGAACTCTGTTGACTTGCCGAATTTAAATAGGGCTATTTCGGCGGTGGTTAATGGGGATTACGATATTGAGAATATACTGAGACTTGCCGTAAACATTAAAGGCAAGAGGTTGCCTGATGTTATTAATGAGGTTGCAATATTCCCAATGAGGAGTGCAATAACGCTTGAGTACAGCCTTTACATAAATGATGAGTACCTATGGCATGATGTCGCTGACGGTTTGATAGTGGCTACACCAACGGGTTCCACGGCATACGCCATGTCCGTTGGCGGACCTCTGCTTCATTCAAGGGCTAGGGTTTTCGAGGTTGTCCCTGTCAATAGTACTAACCTGGCACGCGTGCCTGTTGTGGTACCTGAGGATGCTGTGGTACGTGTTAGGGATATAGTGTCTAGGTCTAGGGTTGAGGTTATCATAGATGGTAGTGTTAGGTCCTATGTGGGTAATGAGATTAGGGTTAGTGCTGGAAAGCCACTTAAGCTTGTTAGGGTTGGTGGTGTTTCGAGCACGATTGGTCGTTATGAGAGGAAAGTCAGTCTCATGGCTAATATGGACCTGCCACCTAGCGCTAAGTTCATACTGAAGATCCTGGAGTATGAGGGTCAATTAACCCAGAGGGAGATTGCCGAGAAGACGATGCTTCCAAGCAGAACCGTTAGACATGCGATAAGCGTGCTCATGCGGAGGGGGTTGATAAATAGACAGGTGATTTTGAGGGGCGGTAAGGAGGTTGTTGTGTACTCATTAATACCCACATCACGATAGTAGGGAATTACTCGAAACCTTAATTGCTGTGCATCTAAGATACCGACCTTCATCCCTATTTGATTTATTTAACATTATTGCATATACGACATTATTTCTTACCTTAATACCTACCCTAGGCCATAGCAGTAATTGGGTGTGGGTTACGTACCTCCTTAATTCATTCATCATACATATTAAATATACAACCTGCCACTTAAAAATTGTTTGTAAGGTGCAGAATCTGCACATTTTCCATAGAACAATATTATCATTATGAACCATAAATTTAATAAATTCTATAGTAGTGATGAAGTATTGATGAGTGTTAATGGAGAATCGAGGAAGGGTATTAATGAGGAATTGATTGAAGAAGGGCAGGATTTCATAAGGAGGATAATGGAACCCTCACCCGCCATAGTCAGGATTCACTGCTATAATTGTAATTTCGATAGTATCAAGATACCAAACGGTGTCGAGTTTAGGTTTAGATTATTAATGCCATTCATGGCAGCCGTGATTAGGTATAGGCAATCAATCAAGGACTTGCTCATGCTCGACTCAAAACCCGTCATAACAGCCATCTATCAATCAAGGGTTAAGGATAAGAAGACAGAGAGACCTGTGGTAATTATCTACGGGGAGATAAACCCAACGAAGAGGATATGGAGGGTCCTAGGTATATACAACCTTGTGCTCAATGATTATAAGGATTCAATAGTTAAGCAATTCAACATAATAACGAAGAAGGAGGTTTGGCACTACCACCAAAGCGTATCCCTAAATGGCAAGACGCAGCACGTGGGCATAGTCATAGCGAATAAGGTCCTCATAAGGTACCTAACCAGGTTCGGTGAGGATGGAGCATCAGTCAAAATGGCATTACTAACCCCAGATGGCATACAAACCAGGAGACTACACGTTGACTCTGAGGAGGAAGTTACTGCTGAAGAAAAATCAATGATAGGCGAATGATACAGTAAAATTAAAATATACATGATTACTCATATTGAATAATGATAGGACACAAACTAAACACCACAATAATTATTATAACGATAGTGCTCGTACTCGCAATAATCATATCGCCATACATAATACCTACACAGCGGAATAATTATGGCTTACGCGTACATGAACCAGTACCCAGGTTGGCACCAGCTGCATCCCTGGTTGGTGCCTTCGCCTACGTTTCAAACTTCGAACTTACACATGAACCCTTGACCTACTATGGATGGGAAGTAATCAGTGGTGATGCATCGGTAGTAACCACACCAAACTACTGGGGTGAACCGTCGCTGAAGTCAACCGCTGTAAATAATGTCCCGCAAATTGATATTGTTAATCCAAACCTAATCGTTAGAGGTAATCAATTCCTATCCTTCCAGGTAGCTATCTACTATGGTTCTGGCGGTAGTGGATTCTTTGGCTTGGTTAATGCGAATTACCAACCCGTGGCAATCGTCGGTGTGGCCAACGGTTATGTATGGGCTGGACCAAACCTAACTGACTTAAGGCCTGTCGTTTCATTATCGAGCCTATCCAACGCCCTCTACCCACCTGGCTGGGTCTTCATAATGGTTAATGTGTATAACGCGAGCACGCCATACAATAAGACCGCGGATTGGGTGATGCAGGTGTTCGTTGATGGAACAGACCAACCACCCTTTGAAGTGGGGGTTCCTGACGCCGGCAATTATTACACCGCAGCAATAATAACCGAGAATGGTACGGTGTACTACACAGACATAATAGTCACGAGTCTTGAGATACCCATATATCTACAGAAGTATAATAACATGGAGGGTTACGGACAGGGTTCTGGATTAATAACGACATTATTACCACCATTTTACAACCTAACGGCTCTCGTATTACTTAGGTATTGGAATACGCCACAGGTTGGTATACTGAGCTTCCAAATAAATGCCATGAATTACTACGGAACAACTAGGTCGACCTGTGTTGGATTCTTCCAGATAGGTGTTGACCTGGACCCAAATGGCACAATTGCTCCCTGGTATGTGCCAGGTAAGAACTGCTTTGCTCATTACTTTTTTAATGAGACCACGATGAACCCCGCAGTACTGTCTGGTGTGCCAACGCCTAACAATACGTTACTTAAGTTGATGATTTACTACAACATGAGCGCTAAGGAGATAGTCTTCGAGATATATGATTACAACACAAGCACATTGTGGATACACAAAATACCGTATAGTGGGACACCGTTTTATGGTACGTATACGCAGTTGGAGTTTCAGTACGCATACACAAGGTACCCAATAACGGACTATGTATTCAATGGCACTATGTTCGACATAGAGGTAACGTTCATGAACGGAACAACGACTACATTACCTGCAAGTTACATGATACCATTCGAACTAAGTGCACCACAGACCTGGGACTTAACCTATTACAATGCTAATGCATCTGGCTATAACCAATTCGCCAAGTAGCACTAAGTTTACGTAGGGCAAATAATTAAAAATCATTGATGATTATACCTACCCGTGTCTAATACCCTGCCTAATTTATGGAATACCATAAATATGATGGAGATTGGAGGCATTAGGGTACGTTATTACTCATTAAAAGCCCTTGAGAGAGCGGGCTTTGACATTGCAAGATTCCCATACACGATTAAGGTGTTTATAGAGAATATGCTCAGAAACTTCGATGGCCAAGCCGTAACTGAGGAGGATATAGAGAATCTACTACATTGGAATCCAAAGAATCCAGGTACTAAGGAAGTCCCCATAAAGGTAGCCAGGGTCTTGATGCAGGACTACACTGGTGTACCTGCACTCGTGGATTTAGCTGTTATGAGGGAGATCGTGAGTAAGTACGGTATTGACCCCAAGGTGATAAACCCGCAAGTCCCAACTGACCTAATCATAGACCACAGTGTACAAGCCGATTACTGGGGTAGGCCTGACGCGTTGAGGCTAAACATAAAGCTTGAGGTTCAGAGGAACGCGGAGAGGTACGAGTTTCTCAAGTGGGCTCAGAACGCCTTTAAGAACTTCAGGGTCTTCCCGCCGGGCACCGGCATTATCCACCAGGTACACCTCGAGCACATAGCCAGGGTTGTGATGACAGAGGATCTAGGCCCGAGTGAGAAGCTTGCCTACTTCGACACCGTAGTCGGCATGGACTCGCACACAACAATGATTAATGGCCTCGGCGTTGTTGGTTGGGGTGTTGGTGGTGTTGAGGCTGAGGCTGCACTGCTCGGCCAACCAATCGCGGTGCTACCGCCACAGGTTGTTGGTGTTAATCTCTATGGTAAACCAAGGCCTGGTGTTACAGCGACAGACATAGTCCTCTACATAACGGAGACCTTGAGGAAGTACAATGTTGTTGATAGGTTTGTTGAGTTCTTCGGTGAGGGTGTTAAGGAATTACCTGTGCCTGATAGGGCAACGATAGCCAACATGGCGCCTGAGTATGGCGCAACGACCGGCTTGTTCCCTGTTGATGAGCAGACCCTGGCTTACCTGAGGTTGACTGGTAGGGATGAGTGGTTGATATCCCTTGTCGAGAGATACTACATGGAGCAGGGCGTGTTCGGTTCACCAAGGGAGGGTGATATTGAGTATAGCCAAATGATTAGTATCGACTTATCAGCAATAGAACCAAATCTAGCCGGACCTTCACTGCCGTGGCAAAGGAGGGGGTTGAGCGAGGTTCCGAAGAGTATTGAACCTATTATTGAGGATAGAAATAAGAAGAGGAACATAACTGGTAGAAAGAAGGTCATTATAGAGATTGACGGTAAAAAGGCAGAGCTTGAGGATGGTTTCGTTGCCATAGCCGCAATAACAAGCTGCACAAACACGAGCAACCCATACCTACTAATGGCAGCCGGTCTGATAGCCAAGAGGGCTGTTGAGCTTGGCATAGCACCACCACCCTATGTAAAGACCGTGTTAGCCCCCGGTTCGAGGGTTGTTGAGGAGTACCTAAGGAGGTCCAGTTTACTGCAGTATCTTGAGAAGATAGGCTTCTACATAACGGGCTTTGGGTGTATGGTGTGTATAGGAAACACGGGACCCCTACCCGAGCCGGTTATTAAGGCCATTAGGGAAAATGATGTGATCGCCGCAGCCGTTCTCTCAGGCAATAGAAACTTCGAGAATAGAGTGCACCCGGACGTTAGGGCTAATTACCTAGCATCGCCACCCATGGTTGTGGTATACGCCCTGGCAGGTACGGTAAATAAGGACCTCACAAGGGAACCCGTAGCATACACTAACGATGGGAAACCGGTTTACCTAAAGGATCTATGGCCCAGCGATGAGGAGGTCAGGAGGTATGTTGAGAAGTATGTAACGCCTGGTGAATTTGTTGAGAAGTACACAAGGATCGGTGACCTAGTGCCTGATGAGTGGAACCAGCTTAAGGCACCAGGTGGTGATCTATATCAGTGGAATCCAAATAATACGTACATAAGGAGACCACCATTCTTTGATGACTTCAACCCTGACAGGCTTGTTGAGATTAAGGATATAATCGGCGCTAGGGCTTTACTTGTGCTTGGTGATAACATAACAACGGATCACATATCACCTGCCAGTTCCATACCAACCGACTCACCGGCTGGTAAGTACTTAATATCGCTTGGCGTTAAGCCTGAGGACTTCAACACATTCGGCACCAGGAGGGGTAATTGGGAGGTTATGGTTAGGGGAGCCTTCTGGAATAAGGGTGTTAGGAATAGGATGGGTGGTAAGGTCCTTGAGGGCGGTTACACAATACACTGGCCCGATGGGCAGGTAATGACGGTGTTCGATGCAGCAATGAAGTATAGGGAGGAGGGCAAGCCCTTAATCATAATGGCTGGCCAAACATATGGTGCCGGTAGCTCGAGGGATTGGGCAGCAAAGGGACCGAAATTGCTGGGCATAAAGGCGGTGATTGCAAAGAGCTTTGAGAGGATTCATAGGAGTAACCTGGTTGAGATGGGGATACTACCGCTCCAATTCATGGAAGGTGAGGGTGTGGATAAGCTCGGCATTACGGGAGATGAAACCTTCGACATTATCGGTCTATCACAGGGATTAAGGCCTAGGCAGGTTGTTGATCTCGTAGTACACAAGCCGGACGGTAGGGAGGTCAGGACTAAGTTACTTGTTAGGCTCGATACACCAATGGAGGTGCAGTATTTCCTAAACGGTGGCATACTCCAGTATGTGCTTAGGCAGATAATAAAGCGCGAGCTTAAGAAATAAGTTAAGAAGTAGGTTATTTTCAATTAAAAATCTTATAAAAGCGCCTTCGCAATCTCCATGATCTTAGCACTCCAATCTCTAGCCCTAACTATTGCACTAGCGACCAACACACCCACCGTCCCAAGCTCAATAGCCCTCCTAACATCATCACCACTCTCAATACCAGCACCGGTAATCACGGGAACATCACCACCAACCTTCTTAACCAACTCAACAGTCTTAATAATGACGTCAGGCTTCTCCCTACTCACAGCCTTACCCGTACCAATCAGCTCAGGCGGCTCAACAGCAACAGCCGTAGGCCCAAGCGCTGCCGCCGCAGCACTTGAGAAGGGATCGGGGGCGCAAACTATCGTTTCCAACCCCAGTCCCTTAGCCCTACTCACTAACCATGCTAGGTCATTCAGCAATAACCTATTCTCACTATGGTTCAGTATAACCCCGGAGGCACCGGCCTCCTTTATGAACTCAAGCGGCACATGCCCAGTCCTCGCCCCAGGCTCCACAGGGTCAGCACCCTGCGCAAACGTTGGTATCTCCACGTCCTCAGCCACAAGCCTAAGCTCTGTCATTGGTGGTGCAACGATTATAGAGGCACCGAGCTCCTTAGATACCGACTCAGCGACCTTAGCCAACTCCAATGCCCTCCTACCCAGGACCTCGGGATAAACCTTCATGTTTATTACCAGAACCGGGTACCTCACGTTATATCCAGGCGCCTTTTGAGGTTAATAACATTATGGTTTAACAGTTAAACCTCCTTTTACCCGGACTTATCGGTTAGGCGTAAGTATTCCATCAGCATAAGGTGATTCATCATATTAATCATTTCATAGCCAGTCTATGTCATAGCCTCCCTCACCGAGTTCCTCCCTAATCTTGGCTAGCACGTCCATTGTGCCTAGGTAAGTCATGTCTGCCAGGTAAACCTCCACGTCGTTGAGGTGCTCCCATGTGCGTGCGTAATGGAGTATTGTCTCTACATTGACTAAGTCCTTAGCGAAGATTTCGAATACGTCCATGCCTATGGTTAATGGGTTGTATACTGGGAGCACTATCATATTCATGGTGCCTTTTACGTCCAGCTCACCATCATAATTATACATATTCTTACCAAAGAACGCCTTATCAGTGCGAACCTTAACAATTACCGGGGCCCTCATTACATAACCCGTTACATCCTGAATCAATATTGCCGGGTGGGTGTGACCCATGATTATCACATCGGAGTTCACAAAGTCTTCAAGCCTTGGTTTTGAGTTGCCGTGGAGTAATAATAGGTTCTTGCCATCCTTACTCCTCAGTATGAAGCCCCTTGAGTCGATTAGGTAAACGTTGGACTTAGCATCACTGCTTAGTATTAGGTCTAGGTTACCGTCGTGGTTCCCCCTGACTAGGACGACCTTGTTGAATTTGGCGCTGACTCTGTCGATGAATTCCCTAACCTCCCTGGCACTCTCGACTATGCTCGCTATCTCATGCTTTACATCACCAAGTATTGCCAGGGATGTGGCGCCAACGCCCTCGGCTATCTCGATTATTGACTGGGCTATCCTGATCGACTGGCTCGGTATCCTAACACCCTTCTTACCAAGTTCGACCTCGAGACCGACGTGGGTATCCGCAATCAACAACCACCTCTCCCCATCCTCACCCTCAACAGTAATTCCTCTAAAGTCCTCAGACACAGCAATTATGGATTATTGAGGAGACCCACTTAAGCATTTTGCGTTACTTCAGTATATCCTTAAGTATGTAAGTCAACGCCTCCTTAACACCAATCCCATAGTGACCACCTCCATCATTAACCCACCTAATCAACCATGGGTCGTAATGAACAATACCGGGCTCAACACCAACCAACTTACCAAGGGCGCTAACCCATTGCCTACCCAGGGACTCCCTAAACATGTTAAGCAATGGTCTACCAAGCCCTAACGAGCCTCTCTTAGCAAATTGGGCTAGGTTCTTGACGGCAATTAGTGAGCCCGGATCCTGGATACCGATTGGGTATACCGTGTCGCAAATCCTCAATGCACTACTGAATACTTCATCGACCTCGGGCTCGAATGCTGGGAAATCAACTAGTACGTAATCGACACCAACCCTATCAATTAAGTAATTAATAATCTCACCAAACCCCTCAACCAAACCACCATAACTACTCACGAGGGCTAGATCACCGCGGCCTGATGGCACGAGGTATATGGGTCCATGTTCCGTGGGAACGACGTGAACAACTTCACTAAGCCTTGATGCGTTAATTACATACGTTGTCAGGGTGTGCCTAGGCACCTCACTGAGAAGTATTAGTGATGCGGTTGGGTTGCCAAGGGCTAAATCAATAATGCCAACCCTAATGCCCAATGCCGCCGATGCCCTGGCGGTTAGTATGGTTATCGTGCTCTTACCAACACCACCCTTACCACCACTTGCAATGCACTTAACAGCACTCACGTTTATTATTGTATCAGGTCAATTAATAAGGAACTACATAAATAACCTACGGAATCACGTACACAAGGTTTAAAACCAAGAGGCCCTGTAAAGATAATTATGTGTGAGGATAGGTTGATTTCTCCGAAAATTGATAGAATGGCTTACGTTAGGGCGAGGACAATGGAGGTACTTAGTGACTTAAATGTTGGTATAAACATGTGGTTAGCCGGTGGCACCAGGAATGCCGCTGGGAAGGTTTTCGGCGCGGTTAAGGCCCTCGTCTCAGCCCTAGTGACTAAGAATCTCGATAAGTTGTCCACGAATGAGTGGTACCTCAAGCGTGGTTATGCCGCACCAACGCACGCACTCAAGGGGATATCAATAGACTTGGCCAAACTGGGCTACGCAGATATTGAGGACTTGGTCGACAAAGCATTCCTACTTCATGGCTATCAATACAATGGTTTTGACCCAGACTTCTCCGTGTATAAAACGAAGGACGAGGTCTTACACGATATAATCATCGTGACCGAGACCATACTACGTAATGTTAAGGACTGGTTTAAGGATGAGTGGGGCCCAGACCTGGACAGGCTTTACGCAATGGTTGAGTCTGAGTTCAAGAAATTATTATCATCGACCCATTAAATCAGCACTACTCAATTAACCGCCAGGGCTAATGAAGCTAAAAATAATATTCCTAGCAGCCAATTAATAACAATGCAGTTTAATAATAATATAAAGGTTAGGATTAGGGGCAAGTACGCAACGGCGGTCACAAAGGCAATCCTCGACCTTGGATTTAGTGTTGTTCAGGCCTCGGACGTGATAATGAGTAGGTTTAACCTAGGCGTCGACAATTCGGCTCCCAACGTCACGATAAAGGACTCCGGGAGGGTGCCTGGCGGTTTGGTGTTTATGGGTGATTGTGACGCGGTTAATGAGGTGCTTAGCGGCTTCCTCAGAGTCATTGAGTATAGGGCCCTTGTCTGGAGATCAGTTGTGCCGCTTCATAGGGTCGTTATGGGGGTAATCAAGGGCGAGACCGGCAATGGCTATGTCGTGGATATGGGCGGTACTGATGCAGAGTTGAGGAGTTTCTCCGGCTATTACAGGGTTGGTGATGCCATTCCTGTGTACGTCACGAGGACCAGGGTACTCCCTAAGGACGCGATCATGGTCATGCCTGGGGTTAGGGTTGACACTCACCATGTCAGTATCTTCCCAGGTAGTGGTAATGTCCTCCTTAGTAGCCATATTAAGGACCCGGAGGCTAAATCCACGTTGCTTGAGGTTGGTTTGAGGTACGTTAATGGATTGCGTGGTTACAGCATTAAGTGGAGGAGTAGTGCCCAGTTCCTTAATAAGGAGGAGGCTGTTAAGGAAGTTGAGTACGCAGTAAGGGTATTGAACGAGACTGAGGTTAGGAGTAGGGTTTCCGAACCATACACGGTTTTACAGGATGGTGAATGCATAGTGGAAATAATCCCCAGTGGCGACGCGAAGATCATCCTCGATAACGTGAGAAATAGCGTAATGCCGACAATAATTGGCCACCACACATACAAAACCTTCAGGAGGAACACCGCATTGCTCGACCTAGTCGAAGCGCTGCTCGGTCATTGCAGTGATAGGGTTGGGTTTAGTAGCGAGTTTATGAGACAGTTAATGAGCGGGAGGTATAGGGTTGGTATTGTGCACATTAGGCCCAATGGCGATGCGCTCAGGCTTGGCATGGCTGATGTGCTGAGGCTCGAGCCTAGCGAGGTGGTGCTTATGCGTAGGTTGAGGGGTGGTGGTTACCTGGATGGGCTTGGCATACCAAAGGCCGAGGGTGACCTGGCAATAACCTGCACAAGCCTCGGTAGCAATTACCTCATCCACGTGTATACGGATGGCTCCCTAAGGCCCAAGGGCATCTACGCCAACGTAAACACTCCAGTCGAGTTTACAGGAAGCAACATACTCTATGTCGACCTAGCCGTCGACGTGGTTAAGGCATGGGACTCCAGCGAGGTTAGGGTTGTTGACTATGATGAGTACATGTCGTATGTGAAGATGGGCATTATACCGCAGAGGATTCAGGATAGGGTTAGCGATGTAATGAGGGAGCTGCAAACCAACATAGGTAAGCTCGGTGAGGACTGCCTGAGTAGGGCTAGGGATTTAATGGGTTAGGTTATTCCAAAGACCTGCATTATCCTGACTATCTCGAAACCTGTCGTGTCATTACCGACCAAACCACCGTTATTATTTACGACAAGACCCCCCCTGATGAAGCTCCTACCCCTATTCACAGTGCCAACGTCAACGTTTAGGTTGAAGTAATCCCTAACCTTCTTCACATCGTCATCCTTAGCATCGGGGCTTAGTAGGACCCCTCTATCATTAGCGACGGCTATTGACCCCACTAGGTATGTTCCGCAGATTTCGTCAACAACAACCTCCGTGCCTAGGACGTCCCTGATGAGGTTTATGTACTCCCTCTCGATTATTGGCGAGACAACGGTCTTCCTATTGTTGGTTAGCACCAGGTTCGCTATTGCCGTGTACTTCGTCTTAAGAACAGCCACGTTTAAGCCAAGCCTCCTTAACTCATTGACCTCCTCCTCAACCACTATGCTGGGAACTAGGACTCCGTTATCATTACCAACCATGAAAACCCCTATCAGGGGTGATTTGGCGAGGGTTACCTTAATGACCTCAGTACCCAAGGTATCCCTTATAGTGTTTATGACCTTCTCCGGCGTATCCATGGGTATGGTCGTCACCAAGTCATTGGTGAATAGGTATACTCCTATCGTCGATGTCCCATACATACTTATTGGCGCGACCTCAAACTTATGCTTACTACGCATTGCATGAGTTAACGCCTATCTACTTAATAAGCAATAGGTTAGGTACAAAAACAATTAGGCGAGACGAATTTAAGTGGGGTAATTGTTACTTGAGACCCAAGAGGGCACTTGAGCAGAAGATATACAATGAGGGAGCTCTTGATAGGGTTATGGATGTCGATCACGTAAGGAATTTTACAACTTACTAATGGAGGGCAGGTCAATAAATGATTCAACGATTAAATCAATAATTGATTCACCAATGGAAAATTCAATACTCATAAGGAGAGATGGGATGTACTATCTTAGCGATTCTCTAATTGCCGATGTAATTAGGTCTTCATTGTCGTGTACTTAGCCTAAACTTGCTCACGATTTATTAATGCCTTTATAAGCAAAGCCATTATATGCATGGCTGTTTAGCAAAGCCCATTGATTTATTAGGGGAAAATCAGGTGGTAATTTAATGATTAGGATTGCCCTGTGTACGAATGATGGTAAGTCCATAAGTGATGGTCATTTTGCGCATGCTAAGTACTACGTAATCTATGATTATGATGAGGAAACGGGGGATTTAAAGTATGTGGAGACTAGGAAGAATCCACTGGGTGATGTGGCAGATATAGATGACCCTGAGACTATGCATGAGGTTATCTCTGAATTGGGTATCCCAATGCATGGTGTGGAAAAATATGCGTGGCTTCATGAGAATATGCTGAAGGATGTCGAGGTAATAATAGCCTCTGGCGCATGTGCATTAAGCCACTCCTACTTCACCTCAATGAATGTGCAATTCGTATTCGTAGAACCCGGCACACAAATAGATTTAATATTGAATGACCTCAGTAAGGCACCTAATGAAACTGAGTCATACAAAAATGAGTGATTTCGCCACCTACCATGATACTATGTAGATTAAAATAGTTTTTATTTCTATTTCATTTAAATTAAAATTGCTAAACCCAGAATCTTTACTGAAATACCAACATGGCTGGTTCTTTAATGACCCTTTCCTGACGCATGGTCTATAGTATTATCTTTACATTGATCATTGGATATTGAAATTCATGGCAAATAATAAAAGCCACTAGAGATTAAACATGCAATGTGTTGCCCAAGGTTGAATATCATAAAAACAACCCTTATAAATAACTAAATGGCACCTTCCACGAATATGGGTAAGTACGCCTTCGTGATTCTATCGAACCCGGAGGATCTTTCAGAAGCCATAAGGGCTGCGCATGCGCTTCATTACGCTGTTCAACTTAAGAGGGCTGGTCATGATGTTGTTGTTTACTTTGATGGTTTAGGGTCAAAGATACCAATAGCCGATAGCCCAAATAAGGGCTTGAAAACTGCATATGAGGTGGCACAGAGGGAGGGGATAATCTATGGTGTTTGTGGTTACTGCGCATCACCTCCGCATTTAAATATTCGGGATAGGTTAATGGCATTAAGGATTAGGTTGATTGGTGATGAGGAGCATCATGAGGACTTATCAATGTTCATAAACAATGGGTACCAGGTACTCGTATTTTAAATTAATAAAGCGCCTAGACATTACTGGATAGATTGGGTAACTAACCTATGGGTTATAGGGCACAGCCCCCATGCCCGGCAACCCAGATATGTAGACGCCCGCGATTAACAGGGCTATTAGGAACGCTAGTATTACGTAGTCCATCCTAGTCATTCTAATGTCCTTATAATACGTCCTCTTCCTAAACGCCCTAAAGGCCCTTAAGTCAGCTGCAATGGCTATTTGCCTGGCATCCCTGAGTGTTAGTATTACGATACCAACGAGGGCCATGATAACCACCCTTATTATGAATAACGATTCCCTAATGAACATTATGGGATTCCTACTCCTTGGTCTAAAATCAACACCCCTAGCCCTTAGGGAGTTGAGCACAACCATGGAGTTCTCGAGAACCTTTGGCACAGAACTTACGGCGAGCAATAACGTGAAACCAAGCTCAATGGGTAAACCACTCTTCTCGAGGGATCTGAGTATGTCCGAGGGTGGTGTACTGAATATTAGCAGTAGACCAGAGGCTATGGCTGCCACGGCCCTGAAGGTTATCTGGAGACCATAGATAATGCCCTCCCAGGTAATACCCACTGGATTATTTACATAACCCAGGTATGGAACGTAGAAGGAGCCACTACCCTGGGTAACACCGAAGATTGCTAGGGATTGTGGAAGCACGTAGAGGAAGGTTACATGGTGAAATATGATCCGTAGGTATGAGTATGGTGCGAACATGGATTCTGTCCAAGCGGTTCCTATGAACGAAGCTAAGATAAGTGGTACAGCTATCCTGAGCTTCTCCCTAATGTTGCTCAATAATGAGTATAATGCCATGACAGCAATAAACATTATTGCCGAAATCCACCAAATTGTTATTGCGGCAACCGTGGTGATCACTATCGATAATAGGATCTTGACCCTAGGATCTAACCTATATATTACCGATTTACCCTCTATGAACCTAAACAACGACATATAGCCCTGGAAACCTA
>Ga0081474_122820_pt1 | contig 97926 bp, 90 predicted proteins | sample OneHunmetagenome_2_FD_70978 | JGI IMG/M metagenome (GOLD analysis project Ga0081474, IMG submission 70978) | Ferrous microbial mat communities from One Hundred Spring Plain, Yellowstone National Park, USA v2 (version 2) | ecosystem: Environmental > Aquatic > Non-marine Saline and Alkaline >... | reverse complement strand
CAGTTGAGAAGCGTGGACTTTCTCTTTTGTCCTGCGCCGAACATAATTCTTCCGCCTGGCACGAACCTGAAGTCGGAAAGAAGCCAGTAGAACTTCTCTTCCCACTCCTTTCTTTTTTCAGACGGCTCTACAGATGCTATTTCCCTCGCCACACGTCTCCACATTTCAGTGGGAAGTTTTTCTACAACATTGCCGTCAAGGTCTCTTAAAGCGTACTTTTCAAGAAATACGCGCGCTCTTAATTCGTCACCATCAAAAAATTTCAGCGTCTCATCAAAAATCTGAATAGCACGTTGTTGCTCTTTTTCCATTTCTAAGCTCATTTTTCACACACCTTATTCGTACACCAACCCACATCCAGTATTTCAACTAAGTATATATGGGCTGGCACGGAGATAGTTTAGTTTACCTTATTTAAAACGATTTCGGGAGGATTTCCTATGGAACTTTAGAATGCCTTTTAAGACGGTGAATGCTTAACCACAATGAAATGGGCGTTACGGTGGTCGTCGGCGGGTTTTTTGGCGACGAGGGAAAGGGTAAAATTATCGCTTTCCATTCGCTAAAAACAAGACCTAGTATAGCCGTGCGTGGAGGAGTTGGACCAAACGCTGGTCACACAGTGAGTATCGGTGGTCGTGTTTACAGACTTAGGCTTGTTCCTTCCGCTTTTGTGAACGAATCGACAAGATTGCTCATAGGTCCTGGCGTGTTAGTCGACGAAGAAGTTTTTTTGAAAGAGGTGGAACAGCTTGGGGTGTCTGATAGAATTAACGTTGACCAAAAGTGTGGTTTGATAGAAAAAGCCCATATCGAAAGGGATCGCTCAAGCGAACACTTGCGAAACACGATAGGCACTACGGGTACTGGAACTGGGCCTGCAATGGAAGATCGCGTGAGTAGAAGATTACGTCTTGCGCTTGAATCTTCCTTGCTCAAACCATATTTGAAAGACACTGTGGAGATAATTCATCAAGTGATCGAAAAGGGAGAAAAGGTTCTTGCTGAGGGCACTCAAGGAACGTTTCTCTCGTTGTATCACGGAACATATCCTTATGTGACGAGCAAAGACGTAACTGCGGCGTCTGTGTGCGCCGATATAGGGGTGGGACCTAAACACGTCGATGACGTGCTTGTTGTGTTCAAAAGCTACGTCACGAGAGTGGGAAATGGCCCTCTTGAAAACGAGCTTTCTCAAGAAGAAATCGAAAAAAGAGGCTGGGTTGAAAGAGGTAGCGTTACAGGTAGGCTCAGAAGGGCCGCGCCTTTCAATTTTGAACTTGCAAAAAGGGCTGTAAAGCTCAATAGCGCGACGTGTTGCGCGATCACAAAGCTAGACGCGCTTTTTCCCGAAATAAAAGGGGTGAAGAAGAAGGAAGCCCTCACGCAAGAAGCGCTGGGATTCGTCAAAAAGGTGGAAGACGAGCTAGGAATTCCTGTGGTTTACGTGGGAACAGGAGAAGACGTCATGGACACGGTTTGTTTTTAGCTCTTTTCAAGCTGTTCTTTTATTAGTCTTGAAAGCTCTGAAGCGACAAGCGACCCAGGCGCCCTTCCTCTCACTTTTTCCATAACTTCGCCCATAAGCGCTTTGAACGAGGCTTCTTTTTTGGAATAAAGAAGTGTAGAATTTTTCGCAAGGACCTCGCGAATAATTGAGCGAAGCTCTTCCACACTTAAGCTTTTGGACCTAATTTCCTTAAGCGCTTCTTCAAGTTCCACACCCATGAGCGCTTTTCTTAGTAAAAGCTTTGCGGTCTCGCGATCAATGTTTTCTTTGCTACAAACTCTAAAAAGCCTGAAAAGCTGTTCGTCTGTGAGCGTATCAGCACTAAGACCTTCTCTTTGCGCTTCTTTCAAATCCTGTAATAGCAACACGCACGCGAGTTTTGCGCTTTCAGGAATTTCGTTCGCTACCCTTTCAATTACGCGAAGAAAATCGGAATCTATAGCCTGTTTTGCGAGCTCTGCGCTCACACCAAGCTGTATTAAGGTTTTAACGGTTTGCTCTAAGGGTGGAGGCGTGCTTTGTCTTACGCTTTGCAATAGCTCTTCGTCCACCACAATATGCGGCACATCAGTTTCTGGGTACATTCGCGCGGAACCTGGCATCGGTCTTGAAAATCTTGTTGTTCCGTCGGCTTGCGGCGCTCTTGTTTCTTCCACAACTCCTTCCATAGCCTTGACAATTCTATTCGTCACAACTTCAAGCGCGCTTTTTGCCTTTTCTAATGGCGCGACCACAATCACAAAACCATCGTTTTCTTCACAGAGTAAGGCGCTTCTAACCCGCTCCACTTCGTCTTGTGTTATACCGTAATTTGGAAGTTCATCAGAGTGAATCAGACCCCCTACCCCTGTAAGCTGGCGAACGTAATCCGCTAGCTCTGTTCCAAATCTTCTTCCTGGTGCGACGTTATACGCGAAATACCCCTTAAAGCCTGAAACCTTAATTCCCAAAATTTTATGTGAGCGTTTGAGCGCTTCAGAAAGCATTTTAGAACGAGTATCAGAAAAAAGTTCGCTTAAGTCGGTGATTTCACCGAAAGTTATCGTTTGCATCTTTGACGAAATTTCGCGTTTTAAATTAAGAAGACCTTCTTGTCTTTTCATTTCAAATTCAACGATTTTCGGAATGAGGCTGAGCTCTTGAACGCCTTTAACTTCAACTCTTGCACCACCTTCTATTGAAATGTTTAGATCCTGTCTAATTGTTCCAAGTCCTCGTTTGACCTTTCTTGTCCTTCGCAGTATGCGACCTATTTCCAAAGCCACCCTTTCCGCCTCTTCAGGAGATGAGATGTCTGGATAAGTGGAAATTTCTATCAACGGTATTCCAAGCCTGTCGAGCCTGTACACCACGACACCTTGCGCCTTGTCTTCTTGTATCGGTCTTGCCGCGTCCTCTTCAAGACAAATTGTGGCAATTCGAACTTCTTTCCCGTCAAGCTTTAGTTTGCCACCAGTTGCTATGAGCGCCGTTCTCTGAAAGCCAGAGGTGTTTGAACCGTCTATCACGAGTTTTCTCATCACATGAATTTCGTCCACGGGCCTTGCATCAAGAAGTTGCGCGACCATCAACGCAACTTCGAGCGCCTCTTTGTTGAGCTCGTGAGGAGGTTCTTCGTCCATCTCCACAAGACAAGAAGTGTCAGGATTTGCTTCATATATGAAAACCCTGGACCTCATTTCCTCGAATTTTGCCGCTACGTCAACTTCTCCGAGTTCGCTTCTTGACGCTCTTAGTTGTCTTTTAAATGAAAAAGTGGAAGAGCTCGAAAGCTTTGTTGGACAATTACAAAAAAGTTTGTGTTGCGTGTCAAGCTGCTGGTGCACTTCTAAGCCCACTTTCATAAGATTCCACCTCGTAAACTGTTCTTTCAGATATTTCTCCAACCAAATTTGTGCGCATCACTTCTTCAACTTTTTCCCGTGGAAAGTTCGCAACACACCAGCAGAGTTTGACATAAGCAGTTTCAGGAAGCATGTCCTCTAAAGGCACGACGCCAGCACTAAGAAGCCTTCTACCTGTTGTGTAAACATTCATGTTCACACGACCAAAATAGCACTGAGAGGTCATAAAGAACAAAACGCCTCTCTTTTTAAGTTGTGAAATTGAATCCAAAAGATAAGAAGGAACATGACCAAGCCCGGTTCCCGCAAAAACAACGCCCTCACAATCGGCGCACAGCGCTTCTAAAACGCGTTGGCTTAAACCTGGGTAGGAGTAAATCAGCGAACACTTTTCGCTAAAACCAGCTTTTAAAACAGTTTCGCCTCCTCTTGGTTTCGTTCTTTCTAGCATTTTGATGTCTCCGTTTACTAAGGCAACAGCTCTTGCGTTGATTGGTTTGAACGCATAACGCGCACTTGTGTGCATTTTTCTAACTTTTGTTCCAGTAAGTATCCACGATGTTGGGTCAGATGTGGAAGAGTGCATGCACACGAACACACCGGATGCATCCGCAAAGCGCGCAAACTTTACCGCGTTGATCAAGTTGAAATACGCGTCGCTACTTGGTCTGTCGCTACTTCTTTGAGCGCCAACGAGCACCACGGGTACGCTAAGCTTTGGTAAAGCAAAGCTCAAAGCGGCAGCGGTATAACCCATCGTATCAGTGCCGTGTGCCACAACAACTCCACAAGCACCGCTCTTGATTTCTTCGTAAACCGCCTTTGCGATCTCTGTCCAGTACGAAGGTTTCATGTCTTCGCTCAAAATGCTCATCAAGATTCTAGTTTTGACTTTTGTTATGCTAGCAAGCTCTGGCACAAGCGTAAGCAAATCCTTTGCGTAAAGTGCTGGTTTCACTGCGCCCGTTTCATACTCCACACGGCTTGCGATCGTACCACCCGTACTAATGAGCGAAACGAACTCACCTGCCGAATACTTTTCTTCCTCCTCACTTTCCTGAATAGGTTTGTGTTTTTGTTCGCTCTTTTTTAAAACTTTGAGCGAAACGCCTTTCAATGATACGCCAACGTTGTAACCGTTTGAAAGCTTAAGCGTGAGTAAACCAGGAGGGTCGAGCTCCGTTCTAGGCATAACTCGGCCTATTATTTTATCCCCATCAAACTGAACTTCCACGATATCTCCCACTTCTACATCTTGCAAGCTTGTATGCGAGCTCATTATGAAAATATCTGAGTGCCAAGTTATAAAGATTCCAAAACGCTTGCGAGGGTTGAAAAGCCATACGCGTGTGAGAGCTTTGAGATTCAGACGCACAAAGAGTTGAAAGCCTGAAAAAGCTTTGCGCACAGAACGAGCACGATAGACACACGAACTGATGCGCCAACCAATAGTGAAGTTTGAAGAGCAGGATGCGTTGCTCTCTACTAAGAACTCGAAGTTGAAAAACAGGGTAACACGGTGGCGCGGGTTGACGCTATAATAGCGTCCATAGCGATAAACAGGAACGCCGAACTCCTAACGTTTGACACACACTTCGAAGGGTTCAAACCGTTTGGGTTTATTCACGCCTTAACCCAACAACTCTATTCCAAATTTTATACTTAAATTGGTGCTAGCGTGATAATGGTTTGTGCAATAATAGGTGCTCTGCGTCTAAATCGACGGAGGAGCTTTCGCGCTTAAGGCGAAGTCATTTTCTAAATTCTCCGATTAAAAGCACCACAAAAGCGACGACCATTACCAAGAATGAGTACGGCGCGTGTTCATACGACGCGTAAAGCGCAATTACAAAGAGCGCTAAAGACGGCCAAATATGCGCCCTTGAAACCGGTCTTTTCCCATCAAATTCTTCTCTTTCTAATCTTCTAAGCAGTAAAGGGGTGAGTCTGAGCAAAGACCCTCCAGCCTCAAAAATTGACTTAATAAAGGATTCCATGTCTTCTCTCCTTAGTTCGTCGAGATAACCCCTTTCCTCTAAAAGGTTGGTAAGAAGTTTTAAAAAGTTAAACTGTGGGTCGAGTTTTTTGCAAACTTCTTCAAGCGTCGAAGCCATTCTTAAATACATCACAAGCTCTGCTGGAAGTCTAAAAGGAAATTTGTATATCAAACGATTGGCAAGCTCCATCACTCTTTGAAACTCCCACTCGGAAATCTTTTCTCCCCTAAACTCTCTTAAAGTGAGCTCAACGCCCTGCTCTATCACGTATCTGTTCGCGCTTGGGTCAAGCAGTCCAAGCTCAAGCATTTCGTCCACAATCCTCTTTGGATCGTTCAAAGAAAAAGAAGCGTAAAGGCGGATAAGATGTTTCTTTGTGTACTCGTTAAGAGAGCCAACCATTCCATAGTCGTAAAGTATGATTTCGCCCTTTTCTGTCACAGAGATGTTTCCAGGATGTGGATCGGCGTGAAAAATTGGTTTTTCGAGCACCATCAAAAGAAAGGTTCTCGCAAGTTTTCTTGCAAGCTTTGCTGTATCAACACCAAGCGCCTTAAGCTCTTCGACGCGAGTTATCTTTGTGCCCTCGTGAAAGCTCATAACGAGCACGCTTTTTGTGGAAACTTCTTTGAAAACACGAGGTACAATCACACCCGAGCCCTTAAGCTCATTAGCGATCAACTCCATGTTTCTCGCTTCTTTGACGTAATCCATTTCGTCAAACACGTGTGCTTTGTACTCTTCCACCACAGCTTCCAAGCTTTTTGACAAATTTTTGTCGAGAAACAAACCAAAAATTTTGAGCAAAGCGCCTAACACCGCAAGGTCTTCTTCCACAACTTTTTTTATGTTTGGCCTATTCACCTTTACCGCTACTTGCATGCCTCGGTAAATCGCTTTGTAAACTTGGCCTAGCGACGCAGAAGCGATTGGCTCCTTTTCAAATTTTTCAAAAACCTTTTCTATTGAGCCTAGCTCACTTCTAATCAGCGATTCGACTTGTTCGAAAGGTGCGGGTGGCACCTCGTCTTGTAGCTTTTCAAGCTCTTTCAAATACTCTTGTGGGAGTATATCCGGTCTTACTGAGAGTAGCTGACCCAGCTTAATGAAAGAAGGACCTAAAGAAACAAGAGCCTCAAAAAGCGCCTTGCCCTGTTTTTCAAGCTTTCGCCTTTCGGCTGGGGTTGGATCCTTACCTTTGTGAGTTTTTCTGTAAATATAGTAAGGCACAAGAATTGGCGCGAGTTTAAAAGAAACTGAAAGAAATCTGCGAAAAGGGAACAAAGCTATTCACCGAACAACTTTTTAAAGAGCACGTATCCCACGATAACGCCCATAAGAGGTGTGTCGAACATCAAGTGCAAAGCCGGAGAAATTCTTGGGTCGAACTTGTCTGCGTGTATTTCGTAGTGATCGTCGTAAACTCTTACGTGATAGCCGTGGTAACACCTAAACTGCTTTTTTGCGCCTTTTGGATCACCGAGTAGCGTTTCTTCAAAACATGGTGGGAGGTTTGGCAAAACGTCTAGAGGTAGATTAACACTTCTTTCTCCCCTTTCAAAAAGAGGGTCTAACTCACAACCTCTCATCAAAAAATGAGGCGCGTGGTGAGCTTTTAACCTGTCGATAGCCTCAACGCCCTGTGAAGTTTGGCTTTCTCTTTTCTATGAAAGCGCTCACGCCTTCAATATGGTCTTGAGTTTTTGCGGCAACACCTTGAGTTAACGACTCGTACTCAAGCGTCTCTTCTAGCGTGTGGCTGAGGCCAAAGATTAGCGCCCTTTTTGCAAGCGCAAACGCTTTCGTTGGGCCAGTTGCAAGCCTTTTTGCGAGTTCTTTCGTTTGAGACTCAAGCTCCTCGTGTGGAACCACTCGATTCACAAGCCCCAAAGCTTCAGCTTTTTTGGCGTCTATAGTGTCAGCAAGGTATATCGCTTCGATAGCTCTGGTGTATCCAATTAAACGCGGTAAGAGAAAGCTCATTCCTGAATCTGGAACTAACCCAACTCTTGTAAAGGCCATGACGAAAGACGCTTTTTCTGAGGCGATTTTTATATCGCACGCAAGAGCAAAGCTCGCACCAGCACCGGCGGCAACGCCGTTTATCGAGCATACCGTGGGTTTTGTTGAATTCCAAATTTGTGTGACAATCGGGTTGTACTTCCAAACTAGCCTTTTTCTCAAGTCGACGTTTCCGCTCTTTCTTTCTTCGAGTAGCTCGCTCAAATCTTCACCCGCGCAGAAACCTCTGCCAGCTCCTGTGAGAACTATCACGCGCACGTTTGTGTCTTCGTTTGCGCGTTTGAGCGCCGCCTGTAACTCTTCACTCATCTGGTTGTTCACGGCGTTTAGCACATTTGGCCGGTTCAAAGTGATAGTCGCAATTCCTTCTTCTATGCTGTAGAGCACGTTGTGATACTCCAATTTTGTCACCTGCCTTTAAACTCAGGCTTGCGCTTTTCAATAAAAGCCTTCATTCCTTCTTTTTGGTCCTGTGTGCCAAAAAGAAGCGAAAAAAGCGAGCGCTCAAACGCAAGCCCCTCTTCAACCCCCATGTCAAGCCCTTTTACTACGGCCTCTTTTGCGGCCCTAACTGCGACTGGTGCTTTCTCGGCGATCAACTCCGCTATTCTCAGCGCTTCGTCTTTGACCGCATCCTGGGGAACTACTTTGTTCACAAGACCAAGCATGTACGCTTCTTGTGCGCTTATCGGCTCACCTGTGAGAATCATTTCTAGCGCCCTGTGTTTTCCGACTATTCGTGGAAGTCTCTGTGTTCCACCAGCACCCGGCATGATTCCAAGCTTGATTTCTGGTTGTGCGAATTTTGCGTCTTCCGAACACACCACTATGTCGCACGCCATCACAAGCTCAAGTCCTCCTCCATAAGCGTAGCCGTTTACAGCGGCGATGAGCGGCTTTTTAAAGTGCGCTACGCTTTGCCAGTACTCGCTCAAACCGCTCAAGTAAGTTTCGGAAACACCTTTTTCAGCCATTTCTCTGATATCAGCACCCGATGAGAAAAATTGACTTGAACCTGTTATCACCACTGCGTTCACGTCGCTGTCTTGCTCAAAATTTTTGAGCGCGTCAACTAGCTCCTGCATAAGCTGCGTGTTAAGCGCGTTCTTTACAGCTGGTCTGTTGAGGGTTATTATCCCAACCTTTCCCCTTTTTTCGACGATTATGTTTTTTGGCTCCAATTTAACTCAAAGTGCTTATCCCCCTAAAAAATCGTTTCGCTTGTAAGCTTAAAAATCTCAAGTCGTGTAATAAGGTGAAAAGCTTTGAGCTACTTAGTGACGGGCGGAGCTGGCTTCATTGGGTTTGAGCTGGTCAAAGCGCTACTCAAAAGTTGCGAAAAGGTTTACATTTACGACAATTTTAGCGGATCCGACCCCAAAAAGGTTTTGCGGCTTTCAGACGAACGCGTTAAGCTGGTGGTCGAGGACTTAAAGCGTCCAAGAGTTTTGAGAGAGATTGTGAACGAAGTGGATGTGGTTTTTCATCTTGCGGCAAACCCAGATGTTAAAGCTAGCTGGAGCGACACGAAAGCCCACTTAGAAGACAACGTTTTGGCGACGTACAACCTTCTTGAAGAGCTAAAAAAGAGCAAGAAGCAACCCCTTCTTGTTTTCACCTCTTCGTCCACGGTTTACGGGGAAAAGGAAAAAAGCGTGTCCGAAGACGAAGCTTGTTTTCCAATTTCGGTTTATGGTGCGGCAAAACTCGCGTGCGAGGCTTTGATAAGCGGATATGTGGGAAGCGGGCTTATTCGCTCAGCTGTAATATTAAGGCTTGCGAACATCGTCGGAGGCTCCTCTTCTCACGGTGTGGTTGTGGATTTTGTGAATAAGCTAAAAACAAACCCTAATGTGCTAGAAGTGTACGGAGATGGAACGCAAAAGAAGTCTTATCTACACGTAAGCGACACAGTAGACGCACTTCTATTGGTCGAAAGGCGATTTCGTGATCACAAAGGACTTGAAGTGTTCAACGTGGGTTCAGAAGACACGATAACTGTGAACGAAATCGCGCAGATCGTGTGCTCAAAGATGGCTTTAGAACCAGAAATCAGGTATTTGAATCAGTTTGAAGGAAGAGGGTGGAGGGGGGACGTAAAGCATTTTCACTTAGATACAAAAAAACTGCGTTCTCTAGGTTGGTCTCCAAAAAACAACAGCAAGTCTTCGATTGAAAAAACAGTTGAAGAGCTTCTGTTCGTGGGTTAACCCGATGTCTCTCACTATTGATTTTTCCACGTTGTTTGAAAGCGTTCAACTGTGGTCAAATTCGCTTATTTAAGTTTCCAAAACCTCGCCTTTAAAGAGCGGAGATTCTAGAAGGATTCACACTGAAAAATGGTAACCACTGCGGAAAACGAGTACCCATGCGGGGAAGCGTGTGCACACCGAAGCGTAACGCTGTAGTGGGGATCGAGCGCGGTGGAAGAAGCAGGAAGCTTCGACATTTATGGCGAGGTAGTTCACAAATGCATTCATTGTGTGTAAGATTCAGCAGTTTTCGAATTTGGGATTTTGAAAAACTTGTATTTACTCTGAATCTTCTAAAACAGTAACACCTCGTTTTTTAATCTTTTCAAGACGCGTTATAGGGAACGGATAAAACCGTTTTACTATGTTTAACACTCTAGTAAATCGTAGAGTCTGCGTGTTGTTGTACGCCATGAGTTGTGCTTGGAATTTTTAGTCCAAAAGCGAGTTGTCTGAGCTCATTTCTACCATTGTGTGTTCCTTTGGCACTTTTTCGTGTGTGAGTTTCCACGCTAAGCTGGACTTTTTATCGGTAGCAGTTGATTCTCACACACAGAATTTTTTGATCGCGTTTACAAAAAATGGGGGTTGAGGGGGTGGAAAGCCTCGCCCTTCAGGGCGGGGAGGAAGTCAGATCTTTGTAATCTTCACGTCTCAAGGACTATTTGGAAGTTTTTTAATTCAATCCAGCGCGTGTTTTTGATTTTGGCTAAATCGTATGTCACTCAGATAACACAAGTTTCGATTGGGCAAACACCAAAATCATAAAGACCTTACGACAACCACTAGGTCAGAGACGTTTGTTCCCGTTTTTCCTGTTAATATTTGAAAGCGAGTTCTTTTAAAGAAGCTTCCTGAATCGTTTTCGAGTAGATGCGAAGCGGGGTCTAGCCCTAGGCTTAGCGCTTTACGGTAAACCTCACAATCGACTATCGCACCTGCGGCGTTTGTTGTTCCGTCGATGCCATCGGTGCCAACGCTTGCGATAACCACTCTTTTGTTTTGCTTAATTTCCAAAAGAGCAGAAAGACAGAGTTCTTGATTTCTTCCTCCTCTTCCCCTACCTCTTACATTCACAGTTGTTTCTCCACCCAAAACAAAACACTCAAAATAGTTTTTGTCGCTCAGCGCAATACCCGCAATAAGTTTGCCCACTTCGCGAGCCTCTCCTTTCATCATATCGGTCAAAAAAAGCGTTCTCCTACCTCTTTTTTCTAAGAAGTTTTTTGTGGCTTTACACGCGTCTTTCACCGAACCCAAAAGAAAATAATAAGCGCTTTTGAAACACTCGTCTTGTGGCTTTGGCGTTTCCGCGATTTCACCATTTACGCCACGCTCAAAGTAGTTCAAAAGCTTTTCAGAAGGTTTTATTCCGTATTTTTTAAGCACACGAAGGGCATCGGAAAAAGTGGAGACATCAGGATAGGTCGGACCAGAGCCGATTACGTCAAGCCTATCTCCGACAACGTCTGAAATCACAAGAGTAAGGGAAGTCGCAGGATAAATCAATCTTTGCAAAAAACCGCCTTTAACCGTTGACATGTGTTTTCTTACCGCGTTTAGTTCTTCAATTGTCGCGCCCGCTTTCAAAAGACGCTTGACAAGCGCGCTCTTTTCTTTGAGTGTAAGAGGGGGTCTTGGCTTTACGAGCATTGAGGAGGCACCGCCAGACAAAAGCACGACAAAAAGGTCTTCTTCCTTTCTTTTGGAAATTAGCGAAAGCACCCTTTCTGTGGCTTTAATAGATAGCGCTGATGGCAGAGGATGAGTCGCTGGGTTTAGTGTGATTTTACCAAGTTTTCTTGTTTTTCGGATTTCATTGCTCAACACCTCACCTTCTGAAATCCATTCGCCAATAAGCTTGTTCAAGGCTTTGACCATGCCAAGTGACGCCTTACCCGCACCTATCACATAGATTTTGGAAAACGATTTAAGGTCAAGCTTTTTTTCTCCAAAAATCAGCGACGAGCCACTAATTCTCAGCTTTCGAAACAACGAAGAAGGTGTGACCGCACGAATTCCTACTTGTATAGCCTCTAAACAATCCCTTCGGAGCTCTCTGAGTGTAGCGTCTTGTGTTTCCAATAGATTTTCCAAGTTTTTTATGAGAAGTCGTTTCAATTCGCACACAAAAGGCGCGTTGCTTTAAAAACTTTAGGACACACCACTAAATGTTCAAAGGTGGCCGAATTGAGAATCGTGTGCCAAATTCACGTGGAAGAGCTTCAAACATTTAACCAGAAAGACTTATACTAACTTAAACGTTATCGCACACTGAAATGGAACTTCTTGACTATGACATAGTGATTGTGGGTAGCGGGCTTGCGGGGATGCGCGCCGCACTAGCCGCCGCAAGAAAGTCTGATAAACTCAGAATCGCGCTTGTGTCAAAGCTTCACGCAATGAGAAGCCACTCTGTGTCGGCTGAAGGTGGCATATCAGGCGTTCTCTATCCTGGTGAAAATGGCGACTCAATAGAGCTACACGCTTTTGACACAATAAAAGGCTCGGATTACTTAGCGGACCAAGACGCCGCCGAGCTTCTCGTTCAGGAAGCACCCAAAGAAATAAGGTTTTTTGACCACTTGGGTGTTCCATGGAATAGAGACGAAAACGGAAAAATTGTGTTAAGGCCTTTTGGCGGAATGAGCGTTCCTCGAACGGCCTTTGCCGCTGACAAAACGGGATTCTTTATGCTCAACGCGCTTTACGACAACCTGCTTAGTTTCAAAAACGTTGACATATTCCACGAACACTTTGTGACAAGCCTTATTCTCGATGGCGAAACTTTTCGAGGATTTTTTGCGATAGACCTTGCGACTGGCAACTACAAAGTGTTTGTGACAAAAGCGGGAATAATCGCAACGGGTGGTTGTGGGCGCGTTTACGGGTTCACCACAACCGCGTATTCTAGCACTGGTGACGGAATTGCGATCGCGTACAAAGCTGGTATACCACTAAAGGACATGGAGTTTGTTCAGTTCCACCCGACCGCGCTAGTTCCAAGTGGGATTCTTATTACAGAAGCTGCAAGAGGTGAAGGAGGTTACCTCATTAATTCTCAAGGTAGAAGGTTTATGGAAGATTACGCAAAAAGCAAAATGGAGCTTGCTCCTCGCGATATTGTGTCGCGCGCGATAATAAGCGAAATAAACCAAGGTAGGGGGTTTGTTCACCAAGCATCTGGAATGAGTCATGTTCTTTTGGACCTTCGTCACCTTGGTGAAGACAAGATAGACGAAAGACTACCGATGATAAAAGAAATTTCGCTCAAAATGCTCGGAATTAACCCCGCAAAAGAGCCTTTGCCCGTGCGACCGGCAACACACTTTACTATGGGAGGTATTCACACAAACATTCTCGGGCAAGTTTTGATAAACGAAGATAAGCCGGTAAAAGGGCTTTGGGCAGCTGGTGAGTGCGGTTGTGTGAGTGTGCACGGTGCAAACAGGCTTGGTAGCAACTCTCTCAGCCAGTGCGTGATTTGGGGTAGAATGACCGGCGAGCAAGCGGCGCAGTTTGCGCTCAACAACTCGCTTGAAAAGCAAAACACAGCTGTCGTTTCAAAGGCTGAAGAAGAAGCAAAAAGGATAGACGCGCTGTTTTCTTCTGACGGTTCTGAAAATCCTTATCAAATTAGAAAAGAAATGTGGGACACGATGGACAACCTCGTGTACGTTTATAGAACAGTGGAAGGTCTACAAAAAGCAAGACAAAAGATCGCAGAGCTAAAAGCGAGATTTTCAAACGTAAGACTCGAAGACAAAACAAGGGTTTACAACACGAATTTAAGGGACGTTTTGGAGCTTGGTAACATGCTTGAGCTTGCGCAGGTGATCGTGGTTTGCGCGCTGAACCGCAAAGAGACAAGGGGTGCGCACGCTATGGTGGAGTATCCAAACCGCGACGACAAGAACTTCTTAAAACACACGCTCGCTTTTAGAACACCTGAAGAACCACGCATCTCATATATACCTGTGAAAATAACAAAGTGGCAACCACAGGAGCGTAAGTACTAGGAGGGAAAAAGGGTGGAAAAAAGAGGGTGTGATTTCAGAGGTAAGCAAAGAAACATATTTCGTCTGTGGGGTTTTCACAAAAGCGCTTTTATTCATATGCTGTTTTACAGAATACTCATTCCGCTTTCCATAATTTACGGCGTTACGCTCATCTTTTCAGTTTTTTACGCCCCATTAAACCTTTTTACAAAGTGGTTCACAGCGGTAGTTTGGATACTTTTCACACCACAAGTGTACGAAACCGCTAAAGCGTTTGCGCTGATAAACACGCGCGGGCTTGCTTTCGGAAGGCTCAACGAGTCTTACGTCTACCTTTTAAAGAAAAGGTACAACAAAAGCGCAGGCTTCTACGCGACGCTTCCTTATATTGTGCTCGCACTTTGGATTGTGGGATTTGTTTTTGAAGTGATTTGGTGGCCAGCATGAAGGGTTTTCAAATCATGTTTTTCAGCTACCTTACGATGATTGGCGTACCCGTGCTACTTTTTCTAGCGGCAGTTCTCTCACCTTTTTCCTCTGCTCGTGTGTTACGAGAAGCGCTCGAAATTCTTATCGGTCTAGGCGCGGTCGTGTTTGGGATAGTGGGCGTGCTCGAAGTGTACAAGAGGTGAACGATTTTGAGCGAACAAAAAACAAAGATAAACGTAAAAGTAAAGAGGTTTGACCCTGAAAAGCGCGTGTTTGTGACGAAAACTTATGAAGTTGAAGTCGACAGGTTCACAACTGTTTTGTCTATGCTACTAGAGATAAAACAGTGGCAAGACCCTACGCTTTCAATAAGGTACAGCTGTCGCATGGGAATTTGTGGCTCGTGCGCAATGGTTGTCAACGGCAAACCCACGCTAGCGTGTGAAACCAACGTTTTTTCACTAGCGGCAAGCGATCTGACCGTCGAACCAATGCGAGGACACCCTGTTTTAAGGGACCTTGTCACAGATTTTGAAGACTTCTTTGAAAGACACAAAAGCGTTTCACCTTGGCTAATAAGAAAAGATATAGAAGAGAAGTTTCGAGCGGAAAAAGAGTACACCCAAACTCGCACAGAGCTCGACTACTACTTGCCGTTTTCTTACTGCATAAAGTGCGGGCTTTGCGTTGACGCATGCCCAGTTGTGAACACCAATCCAAAATTCGTGGGTCCACAGGCGCTTTCACAGGCTTACAGGTATTACGCAGACTCAAGAGACGAGGGGTTGACACAAAGACTGGAATCTTTGGACTCACTTGAAGGTGTGTGGGGATGTGAATTCGCGGGTTCGTGTTCAAGGGTTTGCCCCAAAGGCGTCGATCCCGCGCTTGCCATTCAACTACTTAAAGCAGAAATAGCAAAGCTCAGAATTTTTGGAAAAACCACAGAAAAAAGAAGTATTTCGTAACCTTTTTACATTTTAATGTGACTAATTTTACTTTTTATCAGAAAAATCTAATTAGTTACACTAATCCAAACTCTGTTAAATTTGTAATTCGACTTCCATTATGCTCAAATAAGGGTGTGAACAAAACTCAATTGAAATGTCGGTGAGAGGTAGCAAAGTCTGGATGGACGGAAAGCTGGTCGATTGGGAAGACGCAAAAGTGCACGTGTTGACGCACGCCTTACACTACGGCACCGCGGTTTTTGAAGGAATAAGGGTTTACAAAACGCCTCGAGGGCCTGCGGTCTTTAGGTTAAAGGATCACCTAAAAAGGTTGTACGACAGCGCAAAAATCTACATGATGAACATTCCGTATTCGATGAGTGAGCTTGAAGAAGCTGTGAAGCTTGTGGTGGCAACTAATGGTTTTAGCGAGTGTTATGTAAGACCTATAGTGTTTCGTGGTTATGGAAGTATGGGTGTGAACCCTTTAAACAGCCCTGTAAATGTTAGTATAGCCGCTTGGGAGTGGGGTCCTTATTTGGGGCGTAACGCAGAAAGGGGAGTTAGGTGCATGGTGTCAACTTGGAGAAGAATAAGCTCGCAATCGCTCCCACCACAGGCAAAATCGAGCGCAAACTATGCGAATGCGGCGCTCGCAAAAATGGAAGCTTTGACCAACGGCTTTGATGAAGCGATAATGCTTAACACCGAAGGTTACGTGACCGAAGGTAGTGGTGAAAATATCTTTAGGGTGAAAAGCGGTGTTTTGACGACACCGCCCGCTTCAGCGGGTGTGCTTCGTGGTATAACAAGGGACACTGTGATAAAGCTTGCGCAAGAGATGGGGTTAAGCGTTGAGAGAGTGAACATTTCGCGCGAAGAGCTTTACACCGCGGATGAGCTTTTCCTTACGGGCACAGCGGCCGAAGTTGTTCCGATTAGAGAGGTTGACGGCCGTCAAATCGGAACTGGAGAATATCCGATAACTTTGAAAATCAGAGAAAGATACCTTAAACTCGTGCACGGAGAACTCGATGGACATGAAGACTGGTTTACCTTTGTGAACTAAAACGCGTTTCAAAATATTGGTTGCGTTAGTTTTAAAATCCCAAAAATTTTTAGAAATTTGGCGTGGAAGATTCAGTAGAGTGTTTGGTGGGAATTTGCGCTTATAACGAAGAAAAGAACATCGATTATTGCCTTGACTCTGTTTTGAGTGATGCGAAAAAAATTTTGGTTGTAGCAAGCGGGTGTACTGATAAAACCGTTGAAAAGGTAAAAAGCAGAATAGCGAACGGTAAAATAGCGCTTATCGAAGAAAAAGTGAGAAAAGGGAAAGCTAGCGCGTTAAATCTGATACTGGAATATTTTGAAAAAAGCGATTTCGAATGGCTCGCTTTGGTGAACGCAGACTCCGTCGCTCAACAAGGAGCGATTTCAAAACTTGTGCGCTTTGCAAAAAGCAATAACTTACACGTAGCTTGTGGCTGTCCCATTCCCAAAAAGGAAAGTGGTTTTTTGACTTATTACATTACCAAGTTCATGTGGAGTTTGCACAACGAATTCCTTAAAAATTCGTCGAAGTTTAACACGCACTGCACAGATGAACTCGTTTGCATAAAACGAGGAATTATCAAAAAAATACCCCAAGACACGGTGAATGATGGTGCGCTTTTTTCAGTTTTGGTGACACTAAAAGGTGGGCGAGTTGGTTTTTGCGAGGATGCGCGCGTGTTTGTGAGTGTTCCAAAAAACCTTTTAGAGCTAATTAGGCAAAGAAGTAGAATTTTAAGCGGACATCTTCTTATAAAAAGGCGCATCGGCGTGTTTCCCAAAACGCTAGAAACAACTTTTATTTCTCAACCCATGCTTTCGCTCACCACTTTTAAAAGGGCAGTTTCAAAGGAAAACCCGTTGGTGATTTTGCTTGCACTACTGATCGAAGCGATTTCTTTGTGTGTCGCGACAATTTCGATTTTGACGAAAAGGGAGGTATGGATTTGGAGAAAGATCATTACAAGCTAGCCATAAGAAGATTAAGCTTCTTTGTAAATTTGGCAACCGCTAATCGCTCTGCGATTGGTTGCGAAGACGTTTTGTTGCTTCTTCCGAAAGAAGTGCAAAGCTGTGAGCAAATTAAGCAATTGGTGAGCGAAAAACTTCAAAACATTTCAATTCTTGATGGGTATTTGATAAAGCGTGGTCACGAGGCGCTCGTCGCGCTCACTTTAAAAAAGAAAAAGGAATCGCTCACAAAAATTTCTTACGCAAAGCTTTTCGTAAGAGAACACCCAACACTCTTTAAACACGCACTCGCTGTTGCGGTTTCCGGCTCAACTTCTTACATGAGTTCAACAATTAAAGAAGACCTCGACCTCTTTATAGTCACAAAGAATCACACGATGTGGAGCACTCTTTTCAGGTTGTACATTTATTTACGAGTTAGAAAAGCGCTTTCTTTCGTACTAGGACAAATTCCTGAATACTGCTTAAGTATCGTGTTTACAGAAAAGGGTGTAAAAAGCTTTCTAAAAAAATCCAAAAGCGCTCTAACCGCGAGGGAGCTAATCTCGCTTTATCCCTTAAAAGGTGAGGAATACCTTATGTACATCCGCTCGCTTTGCCCATGGATTTCTGAGTACTACCCAAAGATACACACAAACACAAAAAGCTTTAAAGAAAGCGCGACGAGCGCAACTCTCTTTGAAACGCTCTCTTACGCTTTTTTAAGCGTTTATGTTAAGTTCAAAGCGAAAATCAAAAACTATTTAATAGAAAAACGAGGACACCAAATTGACGTGTTCGACACAATTTGCTCAAAAGACGTGCTAATTTACGAATCAAGGCGGTATAAGCTCTTAAAAAAATTGTACGACAGCGAATTTGAATCGATGGCGTCTGGGTAACTTGGGGAGTACACAAGCAGAAGCTTTTGACGCCTTAACGTAACTGTTATATTCGACAACAAAGTGTGTTACAAGATGCCAGAAGCACTAGTTTATCGGTTGCACAGAAACATTCTCTTGATAAACCTTGTTCCTCTAATACTTTCGGCAGTTTTAATGGGTAGGCTACTCACTGATATAATTTTTGGTTTGTACTCTCTTGTGTCGCTTGCGCTTTTCGTGCTCGATTTTCTTGGAGAAGAGAAGGTTTACACGTTTAGCGCGCTCTTTGGTGGTCTTCAAGCAAGCTCCGCTTTTGCGTTTTCGTTAGTAGACCCGCCTCTTCTTCGCTCAATCGCCGCGGTTGTATTCGGCGTGATGCTTGTGATACTCGCGCTTGCCTCAAGGTCAAGGTTTCTCAAAGCGCGCGAAAAGAAACATCTGTCTGACTTCGTTCCTCCCGCATTTGGGTGATTTAATCTGAAGCTTTCTTTGGTCATTGCGATCATCGCAGTTGCGCTTGTGCTCTTTGTTTCTTTCTTTGTTTATGAACAAAGCAAAAGCGTCGAGCTTGCGCTTCCTACCGCGCTTGTCCTCCTAATCATCGCACTGGGCGTGATTCGCACATCAAGCTAATTCATTACAAGCGATCTTATTTTTAAATAATCGTTATAACACTCAAGCGCTACTTTCGAATAGTCTTCCTCTCCAGTTTCCACTTTCTGAAGCCTCTTTTGTAAGGCAGCGGTGTACTCTTCGTCCAAAATCGACTTTAGCGTGTCAAGTTTTTGCGCCAAAAACTCGTAAACTGTTTTTCCGCTTGCTGTGGCAACGAGCGAATTTCGCTTTGTCGCAAAAACGTATCCGTGCTTCTTTAGCCTTTCTATCGTCGAGGCGTAGGTTGACGGTCTTCCGATTCCCTTTTTCTTCATGTATGCGACCACTTCTCCTTCCGTTGGAAGGGGTGACTCTGAGGAAACCACGTGTTCAACCTGTAAAACTTCAAACTCCATACCAGGTTGTAGTGGAGTGACCATTCTTGGAGGATAGACTCTGTTAAAACCTTCCTCAAGAACCGCGGAGTAACCTTCAAGTGTTGTTTCCAGATCTAAAAGCACAAGTTTTGCCTTTTGCCTTCTCATTTTGCAGTTGCTCATTTGACTTGCGATGAATCTTCTGAAAATGAGGTCGTAAAGTCTGATGTGTCTAAAATCGAGAGCTTCGGCACCAGGTATTTGCAAAAGATCTATCTGCCTTTTGAGCTCATCCGCGTTAAGAGGTTTTGTGGGTCTTATGCATTCGTGTGCGCCTTCTTCTCCCCAGCTACGTGGCTTAAAGAGCTTTTGCCACTCGCTTTTCCAAGTGGATTCCAAGTACACCCTTGCGATTTCGATACCAGTTTGAGAAACGTGAGTGTGGTCTGTCCTGTGGTACGTTATTAAGCCTAGTTCAAACAAGTCTTGGAGTCTTCGCATGATTTCTTCAACCGACCAGCCAAAGCTTTTCGAAGCTTCTTCAAGTATTGTGTCGGTCGTGAATGGCGGAGGGGCTTTGAGTTCAACGTCCTGTGTCTCAATTTGCTTTACCAAGATCTTCGATTTGCGTAATTCCTCAATGTATTGTTTTATGTTTCCGTTAATAGCAGTGTACGCTTTCTTAAACACAACTTTGAACTGTTCTGTAAGAGAAATCTTTGCAACAACCCTGAATTTCCTAACTTTGCTGAGTTTGTTTTGCTCGCTTTTTTGAATGATCCAACCCAAAACTGGAATCTGAACTCTTCCAGCGGGAACTCTGAGTCTTCTTTTTTCTTCTTCAAAGAACTGATTCTGGCTTTTTGTGAGAAGTTCCGTTAGGCCGTAACCAATCCAGCGGTCATCAATTCTTCTTACGATTTGCGCCTTAACCAGCCTGTCGTCTATTTGCGTTGCGCCATTTATCGCTTTTAACACAGCTTCTGGGGTTATTTCGTGAAACCTTGCTCTTTTTATTTCACTAGTGTAAGGCGAAAGAAGCAGAGCGATGTCCCACGCTATTTTCTCGCCTTCCGAATCTGGGTCTGTAGCCACGTACACGCTTGAGACGTCACTAGCCGCTTTTCGCAAGGCTTGCACAACATCGTACGCCCTTCTCAAGTTATTTGAACCACAGTTTGGACATTTTTCAACCACCCCAGTGAATTGAAATGAACAGGAGTTGCAACGGTTGAGAAAATCGTAAATCGGCACAAAGTGGTTGTTCGTTTTGGGAACACCGTAATTGTTTCTGCTAGACGCTTTGTGTGGAAGGTCGACAATATGACCGCCAGTAGAGCTAATCGTGAAAAGCGTGCCATTGATCATCACTTCGTAAAACGTTCTTCCTTCAGAAAACCTTCTACCAGGCCTACCAAAAAAGTTGGCTATTGTTCTTGCTTTGTTCGGCGATTCTACTATTAAAAGCGCGCTCTTCATAAGGTCTTCGGAGGGGCTTGTGCGCTTTCTGGTTCTATCAGCGTCTATTCTTTTTAACACTTCTTCAAGGGTCAAACTTTCAGAGGTGGAAATTTCTTTTAGTTTTCGCTTGTTCTGTGTCGGAGTGTACCATTTGGTCGAGCTTGAAGCGATTTGCATCGTTCTCATGAGCGCGGACATCACGCGTTCGTTGTCGACCAAAACTACGGAAAGGCCAAGCGTGAGCTTACCGCCCAAAAGTCTGCTTGATCGGCCACTTGCTTGGATATAAGCTTTGACGTCTGGTGTTAGCACAACAAAACCGCTTTCCTCCTCTTCGATGATCAACCTGTCAGATTCTTTGAGCTTCTTTAAAACGCCAGGTTGAGCGAGCATCATGTGGAACAGCTTTCTACCCTCGCCCACTTCTTCCTGTACTTTTCCCAAGTAGCCTGTGAGCGTCGTCTGTTCTTGAATCGCTTTTGTCACAAGCGAAAGGTCGCCAGGCGACAGGTTTTGAATGAGCTTCCTTAGCTTTGTGGCTTGCTCAAAAAGCTTTTGCCTTTCAAGCGGATTCGTTATAAAGTCAGCCGTTGCATAAAGCAACCTGATTAAACCAGTGGGCGAAGCCTCTTCGTCTTGGAGACTCGTCTTGAATTTGGGCACGCCAACAAAAACGGTGTATCTTACGCTTTCTGGAAGGTCTATTCCTCTCACAAGCTTGCCGTAGTAGCTAGCGGTGCCTATTAGAACGTCGACATCGCCCTTTGCGAACTCGTCCACTCTTTTCCTGAACGCTCCCTTTGTGTGATACGCTTTTACGCCCACTTCCCGCAATCTTTCTACAAGTTTTTCCATGAAAGATTTTCCAAACTCCTTAGAGACAAACACCAAACCGCCTTTCCCGAGCTTTTTGACCCACTCGACCGCGCTCTTTAAAACGCTTTCACTCGTTCGGGTTTCTAAATAAACGCACACGTCGATGATGTTTCTCAGATAGTCTGACGAGGAACCCGCTTCAAACCCGAGAAGCTCTCTGAACAGCTTTACTTTTAAGCCCCTTGGCCTTGCGGTCGCGCTCGAAACTATAAGCTGCCCAAGTTTAACGCGTGACAGCTTGTATTTTTCTATTTCACTCTTAAGCGTTTGATACCTTTCAAGAAGCGTTTTGGTTTCGTCGGAATCCGCAAGACCTTGCCTGAACGCTCTGGCAAGCTTTAACCTTGCGAGAACGCTTTGCGCCGCGATTTCTTGAACGCTTGAGCTAAAGCCTAGTAAGTTGAGTACCCTTTCTATGTTTACGCTACGCCTAAGTAGTGAGTCGACGTCGTCCACCAGCGCTACATCGAATTCCAGTTTTGAAATCTTTGCAAAAATTCTTGAAAGCCCCATCGAGGTTAGCACAACTATGTTCGCTGAGCCTTCTTCGACCATTTTTAAAGAAGCCTTCTTTGAGCTTTCGGTTTCTTCACCGTGTATTTCTGCGACGTTGAGCGTGACGTTCATTTTTTCGCAGTTGTTCTTCACCCAGCGCGCGATTTGTCTTGCAAGAAGCGCGGTTGGTGCGATCATTAGCACACGCTTGTTTTTCATCGCAAAATACGTGGCAAGCACAGAAAGAAAAGTTGTTTTTCCGACACCTGTGGGAGCAATTATCGCAAAGCTTTCGCCTCTCATTGAACGACGCGCCCAAGTTATCTGAGCACTCCAAGGCTTGCTACCTGTGAGCTTTTGGAAAATCGAAATGAACTCCTGTGTTTGAGAGTCTAGCTCAACAAGTTGAGCGTACCCAAGTAGCCTTCCTCTTTTTTCAAGCTCTTTTGCAACCATCTTTCTGAAGTCTGGGTGATTCTTTTGAAAATCCGGTATTTTGGGCAAGCATTCCTTGCAGGGAAGTCCCTGCTGTAACCTAAAATCGTCTATTTTGCCATTACAGTTTGGGCATGCTGAGAGAAATTGTGCGAGTTCCATCTGAACTTGAGAGTTTCGCTGAACAAAGTTATAGATTTTTTGGCCTGCATCATGAAGTGTTAGCGATAAGCCCCTTGTATCACGCTGTTCGGAGGAATAATAGCGCCGCTTTCCACAAAGGCGAGCGGCTGCAAAACCGTGTTCGCGCCTATCCTTGCGCGATTTCCTACGACTGAGCCAATTTTGGTGAGTCTTTTGCCGTTCTTTATTACGGGTTCAAGCCTTGTTGGCTCGTTTTCTGTAGTAAGAAGGTTTAGGGTCACGACGTGCGGTTCAAAAATCGCTCTGTAGCCAGCCACAGTATTTCCGACAAAACATCCTCTTCCTATAGAGCTATAAGGCTGTAGCACGCTACCATTCACCTCGGAGTACGCGCCTATTGTCACCCCTTCTTCAATTGAGGCGTAGCTGTGAATCAAAGCGCCAGTTCCCACATATGCGTTTCTTCCAATATAAACAGGGCCTTTGACCACCGCGTTGTGGTCTATGACAGCGCCTTCTTCTATGATCACAGGAGGCTCTATGATCGCAGTGGGAGAAATCTTCGCTTTTGAACTAATTGAACTGGACTTAACCTCTTCTAGTAGCCTTTTTGCCGCGTTAAGAATGTCCCATGGGTAACCCAAATCAGCCCACGCGCCATTCCAAATCGCCACGCTCAAGCTGTGTGAACGCGCAAGCGCGTTTAATGCAGTGATAAAATCTTCGGACGAAAGCGCCAATTCAAAGAAAGCTGTGGGGAGGACGAAAGCGCCTGCAAGAACGTATCCCCCAAGCGTTTCGTCTAAACGTGTTGGCTTTTCGATTATTCGCTCTACGAAGCCGTCGCTACCAAGCTTGATCACCCCAAAAGTCTCCGTGTCTTTTTGTAGAACCGCGCTCAGCGTGGGATAGCTCGTTTCTAAAGCGTTAACCAAAAGCGAACGATAAAAGCCGCTTGAAGCCACTATATCACCGTACGCCAAAACGAAGCTTCTGTTTTCCGTCCACTCTTCGATAATCCGCTTTGCGGACAAAACCGCTCCGAGCACTTCCTCTTTCTCATTTTGTTCAACGCTTTCAACGCTCATCCCTAAGCGCTGCGCCACCTCTTGGGCAAATAGCGGCGTCTTTTCGTCATCCTTGGCCACGACCACCGCAACCCGCTCAATACCAGCGAGCTTTAAGTTTTCAAGTATTCTTTCAAAAACCGTTTTCCCAAGCAAACTGAAAAGGTGTTTGGGAACGCCCTTTGTTAGAGGCCCCATTTCTTTTCCTTTACCAGCACAAAGAACAAGCGCCTCTTTTATTTCAAAATCGTGCAACTCACATCACTCCACAGTCACGGTCTTTGCGAGATTTCGTGGCTTATCTGGGTCATAGCCCCTCTCAAGCGCTAAGTAGTACGCGATCAATTGAAGGGTCGGCGCAAACGCTATCGTGTTCAAAAGCGAATCGGAAGCGCTGAGGTCAAACGAATAATCAAGAGTCTCCGCCAACTCGGCTTTTCTTTCTTTACCGATTAATCCAACGGTGTACGCGCCACGACTCCTCATTTCAACGAGGTTGCTCCTCATTTGATCAAAAACTTCGTTGTCAGAAAACACGAATACCACTGGAAATCCTTCGCTCACAAGGCTTATCGGCCCGTGTTTGGACTCGCCTGCCTCGTAAGCTTCGGCGTGTATGTACGCCACCTCTTTCACCTTTAACGCGCCCTCTTTCGCAAGAGGGACACCGGTTCCCCTACTTAAGTAGTACGCGCTTTGCTTATTCTTGAAAATTCGAGCAAGTTCTTTCGCGCGAACTTCTGAGAGCGCTATGTTTCTCTCCACCAAAACAGGAATTTCGTCAAGCTTCTTGATATACTCGCTTGCCTCTGTTTCCTTTAAACTTCCGTTAAGAAGACCTACGCGCACAGCAAGAAGCTGTAGAAGTGACACCTGTGAAACAAAGGTTTTTGTAGCGGCAACTCCTATTTCAGGACCAGCCTTTGTGTAAAGCTGAATGTGAGACTCTCTTGGTATAGCGCTTTCCATGACGTTACAAATTGAAATCACTTTCGCACCCTTTTCTTTGAACGACCTTATTGCCATTAGTGTGTCGTGAGTTTCTCCCGATTGGCTTACCGCAAGCACTACATCGCTTTCAGTAGCGGTCTTTGAAAAAAGGGAGAACTCCGAAGAAATCACAGGAATTGAAGGTTTTCTTGCAAGGAGCGCAAGCGCATCCCTTCCTGTGAGAGACGCGTAGTGCGCAGTTCCCGCGCCAACTAGGAACAAGTTGCGCGCTGAGTTGACAAGCTCAGCGGCAAGCGACAGCGCGCTATCGTTTGCGTTGTAGCGAACGGTGTCGCCTATCGCGATCGGCTGTTCGTGTATCTCTTTTATCATGTAATGCGGATAGCCACCTTTTCTTGCAAGTTCAGCCGTCCAAGGAATGAGCCTTAGCCTTGAATAAGGCTGCACTTTTTGGGATGTAAGAAGATTTTCGATCACTATTTTTCCATCGGTTGAAACATATCCGAGTTCGTTGTCATTTATCACAATCACACGATTCGTGTATTCAAGAAAAGCGGGAATGTCGCTTGCCACAAAAATTTGTTCTTCGGAAACTCCTATAACAAGCGGCGTGTTTTTTCTTGCGAAAAACATTTTTTCGGGCTCTTTCAAGCAAATGCAAACAAGCGCGTAAGAGCCTGTTATTTGTGACACCGCCTTTTTGAACGCTTCGTAGCAAGTTTGAGAGGTTTTGATATTTTGCTCGAACAGATGCGCAAAAACTTCTGTGTCGGTTTCGCTTAAAAACTTGTGGCCCAAAGCCAAGAGTTCGTCTTTGAGTTTCGCATAGTTTGCGATTATCCCGTTGTGCACCACCGCGATTGACCGAGTGCAATCCATATGTGGGTGCGCGTTCGCATCGTTTGGCGGCCCATGCGTCGCCCATCTTGTGTGTCCAACGCCTATTGAGCCGTCAAACTCTTCGAATCTAAGAGCGGGGGAAACGTCAGCGATCTTTCCCTTCTTTTTTCGGTAAACGAGTTCGCCGTTTTTCAAAACCGCAAAACCCACAGAGTCGTATCCCCTGTACTCAAGTCTTTCCAAGCAAGTTTTTATGAGCTTGCCAAGTGTGACATCATTTTGCGGTTTTAAGCGCACAACACCGACGATTCCACACACACAACAAGTGTGTTGTGCGGTAACATAAACGTTTGGATTGTTGTTGAGTGATGTCTGGATAATGGATTTCCGCGCTTAGCCTCGACGCTCACCCGCCAGTTATATGTACACCATCTATTGTTGGAAACCTTTTTAAGTGTGTGTCATTTGTGTATTTCGGAGAGAGTTATGTAAGCGAAAGGGTTGTTGGGGGTGTTATACTAGCCGCGTTTGCGGTGATCGCAGTTGTGTTCACGCTTGTTGCAATTACAATGGCTGGAAATATACCTTGTAACACACCTTGTATTACGGGAGGTGGCGGAGGTGGGGGAGAACCACCGGATTGCGGGTGTGTTTGCTCGAACACGTGTACTGGATTCTATATAGCTGATTTCTTTCAACTGCCTCATTTAACGCGCATATTTTAACGCAAAAATCACAGCGATTAAAATACATGACACTATAGCTGTAATTAACAATAAGTTTAATCCGGCTCTTACTTGTAAAAACAAAGGTTGAGTCGCATAAAGAGTAATAGCAGTACTAGTGCTATTTATCGAGCCGTTCCAACCCAAAAAAGTGTACAAAGGGAAATCAGGTTTTGCTTGCAAAGTGATTTTTCCGCTGACTAAAATCACGACACATTTATCGGGTGTGACGGTATTACTAGTCGCTGTGCTCACATTATAGACTACACTAATACCTTTAGAGGTGCAAATTGAAAGCGTTGGTTTAAAAAGTGCCTCTTCAAAAAGTGGACTTTGCACAACCACACTTGCTTGCGGGTTTGACCCAGTATAGGACACGCTTCCATTTCCCAACCATGCCACAAAGACCCAACCTTTATTCTGATGAGCGGATAGCTCAATTGTAGTGTTTATCGGATAAAAGCCGCTTTTTGGTTGCACTTGTCCACCTTGGAGGATATTAGAAATAATCGAAACGAAAAACTCTTCTATGTAAACCACTGTGATATTGACTGGTCTTACCACATAATAATAATTTGGATACGCCACCCATTCAACAAAAGAATCGTTAGTGATTTTTGAAAATTTTATATATGTGTGAGAATCAACCCAAATTTGTGACAAGCCAATAAGAGGCTGTGACACGTTTTCTCCAAAACTTGAAAAATAAATTACAGGAATTATCGTACCACTTCCTATCAATTTGATGTTCAGCGTCACGCTGTATTGCTCAAAGTAACTCAGGTTTAAGAGTTCTGAGCTAAGAAAAACGCCTGTTGAATTACCTTCGAGTATTATTCTTGTGTTATTAGAATTCACAAGATATGTCGGGACGCTCCAAAGAGTGCCTCTTGGCACTGTTAATCTTTTTGGAATAGAAACGTTCCGCGTATATGAAAAATAGCGTAGTGTCAAAGTGGGCTTTTGCGAACTTGAACCTATTAATTTAAAGAGCGCAGTCACATTGACAAAAGTGGTGACACCAGTCGAAAAGGAGTGAGTGCCCAAGCTCTCAAACCCACCGTTAAAACTCAGTGAATAATTGGGGGTTACGGGAATGTTAGTGGACTTAAAGAACAAAACACTGCCATTAGTGTAATCAAATTCGTCCATCCATAACCACACTTTTTCATTAGAAAAATTCATCGTGTAGTACGCAGGAACTTCGGTGCCATAGTAAGGCTTATCGTGATACATTTCAGTCATAAGTCCCGAAAAATAACCATGGTAAAGAGGAGAAAAAGGGTTTCCTATAAAAGTATTTGCGCCAAATGTTCGCTCTTTCAAACTTGCTTGACTCGAAGTGTTTAAGTCGACAACCGACATTATGACATTATTATTCAAAAATCGAATTGAAAGCTCAAAGGTGTCAAAATCGTTTGCGTTAAGTCCAATAAGTGCTGGACCACCCTGAAAGGCGTTAACTGCACTTCTGTTTGGGTCCCAAACGTCAAAGATAGCAGCAAAGCCTTGAAAACCGAACCACTGCCAACTTACGCCCACTTGATACCAATAGCCTTTATTACTCAATCCGTTTAGCAGATAAGCCACGCCATAGCCATCTGATTGTGCCGGCGCGGTCACATTGACGCTCAGCGTGCTTGAATTCTTGGTGAAAGTCAACGCAAGTTGCTCGTCAAACAACATTGTGGAATTAGTATCAACCGTTTTAACATTTTGTGTGCTGTCACCTTCTGAAAAACACATTTGAATAGAAAAAAGCAATAGAATCATAATGATCAGCGGTTTTTTCATTAAACATCCTTTTCGTTAAAAACAATAATAAATTTTGGGATTGGTATCGGTTCTATTCAGTAAAGTTGTGTGTCCTCACGACTTTGATTTTGGTGAGTAAAATAGAACCTATTTACATTTTTTAGGAATTTAATTTTTTGTAAAGAGCTTGAGGCTGAGATGATAACGGTTTTCTCAACGTTTTGAACCAAGCACTAAGACCTTGAGTTCTTTACTCTCAGAGGTTCAAAGTCTTAATGAAGCAAAATTCGTCAAGCAAAGATTCAACTTTCACTTGTGGGTACGCGAACACCCAGTTATCGCAGTGGACTAGTTGCAAAGTGCGGTAGCAGACCGATTTACTTTGGGTTGCGGTTTACACTTATACGAAACAGCCTATTTGGTTCGGTGTACCGCCAAACATTAACAAAAACTCGTTCCTATAAAGAAAGAAGATACGTGGGTAGCTTGGTCATCTTCACGGATAGGGGTCCCTGGTGCCGTGAAGCCGTGCTCCGCAGGAACGGGCTTCCACAAACACGTGCACCAAACCTTTGGGTTGCGTAGCTCGGTTGAGTCTTCGTATACCTCAAACACAGGACCAGGGTGCTCTACGACAACATCAACCCCAACACTCTTTTCGCCGCTCGTGGGCTTCCTCTAACTATTCGTATGGTGGTACACAGAGTGGGAGGGCGATGCATATGAATGCTTATCCGGACACCATCGCCTATTGTTGGAAACCTTTTTAAGTGTGTGTCATTTGTGTATTTCGGAGAGAGTTATGGTAAGCGAAAGGGTTGTTGGGGGTGTTATACTAGCCGCGTTTGCGGTGATCGCAGTTGTGTTCACGCTTGTTGCAATTACAATGGCTGGAAATATACCTTGTAACACACCTTGTATTACGGGAGGTGGCGGAGGTGGGGGAGAACCACCGGATTGCGGGTGTGTTTGCTCGAACACGTGTACTGGATTCTATATAGCTGATTTCTTTCAACTGCCTCATTTAACGCGCATATTTTAACGCAAAAATCACAGCGATTAAAATACATGACACTATAGCTGTAATTAACAATAAGTTTAATCCGGCTCTTACTTGTAAAAACAAAGGTTGAGTCGCATAAAGAGTAATAGCAGTACTAGTGCTATTTATCGAGCCGTTCCAACCCAAAAAAGTGTACAAAGGGAAATCAGGTTTTGCTTGCAAAGTGATTTTTCCGCTGACTAAAATCACGACACATTTATCGGGTGTGACGGTATTACTAGTCGCTGTGCTCACATTATAGACTACACTAATACCTTTAGAGGTGCAAATTGAAAGCGTTGGTTTAAAAAGTGCCTCTTCAAAAAGTGGACTTTGCACAACCACACTTGCTTGCGGGTTTGACCCAGTATAGGACACGCTTCCATTTCCCAACCATGCCACAAAGACCCAACCTTTATTCTGATGAGCGGATAGCTCAATTGTAGTGTTTATCGGATAAAAGCCGCTTTTTGGTTGCACTTGTCCACCTTGGAGGATATTAGAAATAATCGAAACGAAAAACTCTTCTATGTAAACCACTGTGATATTGACTGGTCTTACCACATAATAATAATTTGGATACGCCACCCATTCAACAAAAGAATCGTTAGTGATTTTTGAAAATTTTATATATGTGTGAGAATCAACCCAAATTTGTGACAAGCCAATAAGAGGCTGTGACACGTTTTCTCCAAAACTTGAAAAATAAATTACAGGAATTATCGTACCACTTCCTATCAATTTGATGTTCAGCGTCACGCTGTATTGCTCAAAGTAACTCAGGTTTAAGAGTTCTGAGCTAAGAAAAACGCCTGTTGAATTACCTTCGAGTATTATTCTTGTGTTATTAGAATTCACAAGATATGTCGGGACGCTCCAAAGAGTGCCTCTTGGCACTGTTAATCTTTTTGGAATAGAAACGTTCCGCGTATATGAAAAATAGCGTAGTGTCAAAGTGGGCTTTTGCGAACTTGAACCTATTAATTTAAAGAGCGCAGTCACATTGACAAAAGTGGTGACACCAGTCGAAAAGGAGTGAGTGCCCAAGCTCTCAAACCCACCGTTAAAACTCAGTGAATAATTGGGGGTTACGGGAATGTTAGTGGACTTAAAGAACAAAACACTGCCATTAGTGTAATCAAATTCGTCCATCCATAACCACACTTTTTCATTAGAAAAATTCATCGTGTAGTACGCAGGAACTTCGGTGCCATAGTAAGGCTTATCGTGATACATTTCAGTCATAAGTCCCGAAAAATAACCATGGTAAAGAGGAGAAAAAGGGTTTCCTATAAAAGTATTTGCGCCAAATGTTCGCTCTTTCAAACTTGCTTGACTCGAAGTGTTTAAGTCGACAACCGACATTATGACATTATTATTCAAAAATCGAATTGAAAGCTCAAAGGTGTCAAAATCGTTTGCGTTAAGTCCAATAAGTGCTGGACCACCCTGAAAGGCGTTAACTGCACTTCTGTTTGGGTCCCAAACGTCAAAGATAGCAGCAAAGCCTTGAAAACCGAACCACTGCCAACTTACGCCCACTTGATACCAATAGCCTTTATTACTCAATCCGTTTAGCAGATAAGCCACGCCATAGCCATCTGATTGTGCCGGCGCGGTCACATTGACGCTCAGCGTGCTTGAATTCTTGGTGAAAGTCAACGCAAGTTGCTCGTCAAACAACATTGTGGAATTAGTATCAACCGTTTTAACATTTTGTGTGCTGTCACCTTCTGAAAAACACATTTGAATAGAAAAAAGCAATAGAATCATAATGATCAGCGGTTTTTTCATTAAACATCCTTTTCGTTAAAAACAATAATAAATTTTGGGATTGGTATCGGTTCTATTCAGTAAAGTTGTGTGTCCTCACGACTTTGATTTTGGTGAGTAAAATAGAACCTATTTACATTTTTTAGGAATTTAATTTTTTGTAAAGAGCTTGAGGCTGAGATGATAACGGTTTTCTCAACGTTTTGAACCAAGCACTAAGACCTTGAGTTCTTTACTCTCAGAGGTTCAAAGTCTTAATGAAGCAAAATTCGTCAAGCAAAGATTCAACTTTCACTTGTGGGTACGCGAACACCCAGTTATCGCAGTGGACTAGTTGCAAAGTGCGGTAGCAGACCGATTTACTTTGGGTTGCGGTTTACACTTATACGAAACAGCCTATTTGGTTCGGTGTACCGCCAAACATTAACAAAAACTCGTTCCTATAAAGAAAGAAGATACGTGGGTAGCTTGGTCATCTTCACGGATAGGGGTCCCTGGTGCCGTGAAGCCGTGCTCCGCAGGAACGGGCTTCCACAAACACGTGCACCAAACCTTTGGGTTGCGTAGCTCGGTTGAGTCTTCGTATACCTCAAACACAGGACCAGGGTGCTCTACGACAACATCAACCCCAACACTCTTTTCGCCGCTCGTGGGCTTCCTCTAACTATTCGTATGGTGGTACACAGAGTGGGAGGGCGATGCATATGAATGCTTATCCGGACACCATCGCATCTTGTTGGAAACCTTTTTAAGTGTGTGTCATTTGTGTATTTCGGAGAGAGTTATGGTAAGCGAAAGGGTTGTTGGGGGTGTTATACTAGCCGCGTTTGCGGTGATCGCAGTTGTGTTCACGCTTGCGATTTGGGTTCCCACGTTTGACGCGTACTCCTTGCTTGCGATTAAGATAGTCGTATGGCTACTTGTTGTTGGCGTTTCCGCAATAGCGATCTGGCTTGGCTGGGTTATGGTGAGCACAAAACCCGTTATCCCTGAAGAAAAACCGATGGAAACGAGCGTGCAACAAAGCGGTGAGCAAGAAAAGAGCAATCAATAGATTAGCTTTTTTACCGCTTCTAAAAGGTTTTTTGCGACAAAGCTCGGCTTTTCTCGTAGTTTGTTGAGCTCGCTTTGAGTAGTGACTCCGCTCAAAACGAGCACCGACGAACAACCGTTTCTGTTGGCCATCCTTATGTCCGTCTCAGGCCTGTCGCCTATCACCACTATGTTTGAGTTTCTGAGATTTAACGCGGATAGCGCGGCTTTAAAGAAAATTTTTGAGGGTTTTCCGACTAACACAGGCCTTTTCCCAGTGCAAGCAACGACTGAACACACGAGCGCACCGGCTCCTGGTAGCTTCCCTTCTTCTGTAGGATAGGTGCGATCGGTGTTAGTGGCAAAAAACAGCGCGCCTTGCTCAATCGAGCGCATAGCTTTCACGAGTTTTTGGTAGTTGAACGCGCTATCCAACCCGACGACCACAACGCCTTGTGTCAATTCTGTTTCAAGTTTAAAACCACTTTGTTTTAGCTCGCTCAACAATCCTTCTTCGCCAATTGCGAGAACGCCTTCTAAAGCTTTTTTTGTGTACTCCTTTTTTGAATTAAGAGCGTAAACCAACGCCTTTGCAGAAGTAAAGATTTTCTCTTTTTCGATGGACAGACCTTTTTCTTCGAACTCTTTTGAAAGCTGTTCTGGTGTTTTTGTTGAGTTGTTGGTTATAAGAAGAAATGGAACACCGCTTTGTTTTATGATGTCGAAAGCTTCGATTGAACCTTCTATGAGCGTGCTTCCTCTTTTCACAACGCCGTCTATATCTATAAGCAGAGCGCCTAACTCGTTCATACCCTCTCACGAACTGGTTTTGCCTACACCAAGCGCCGCGAAAAACACGCCGTCGACATTTTCCGCTTTGAGTATACCTTTCGTGTCAACCACAAGGGTTTTTGGCGCGCCACTTAGCCGCTTAATTTCTTTGAGCGTGAGCAAAGAATACTCCGCGTGGTCCACTGCGACCACCACGACGTTTGCGTCCTTTAGCGCGCGTTTTAAGTCACGCGTGAGCTCTATGCCAAACTGCTTGAGTTTTCGATCGGAAAAAACGAAGGGGTCGTGCACTCGAATATTTTCAAAGCCTTTTTTCTTTAGCGTTATAGCAAGCTCTACGGCTGGTGAATTTCTGCTATCAGAGATGTTTCCTCTGTACGCCGCACCGAGTATCGCAAGTTTCAACTCTCTAAGCTCCAAAGAGCGTGCGTAGCTTAGCACAAAATCCGCTGTGACGCTTGGCATGCTTTCGTTTATGCTTCTTGTAAGAGAGACGAGCGGAAGTTGCACGCCTATTTCTTTTGCGGCTTCAAGAACAAAATACGGGTAAAGCGGGATGCACATACCACCCACACCTGGACCAGGGGAGTGCAGGTGACAGTAAGGTTGTGTGTTTGCCGCTTTTTGGATTTCGTAGTAGTTCACGCCAAGTGTTTGACAAAAAAGCGCTAGCTCGTTTGCGAGCGCGATGTTTACGTCTCTGTAAATTCCTTCAAAAAGCTTGGTGGTTTCAGCGGTTGTGCTGTCACGCACTCTTATTACGCCCTTTTCCGCTATTTTTGAGTAAAGCGTTGCCACCCTTTCCGTGCTTTTTGGGCCAACACCGCCAACGATTTTGGGATATCTTTTCACCAGGTCTTCATAAGCCCTTCCGACATAAACCCTTTCAGGACTAAACGCCAAGTAAAAATCTTCTTCGGCAACTAGCCCGCTTTTTCTTTCTAAACGTGGCTTTACACTGTTTTTTGTGGTCCCTGGTGGCACGCTACTTTCCAAAATCACAGTGTCGCCCTTTTTTAGCCCAGTCGAAATGGTTTCCACCGCACTATCCAAAAAACTTGAGTCGAATTTTTTGCTCTGCCAGTCTATCGGCGTAGGCACCGCTATTAGGTGAATCGTCGCGTTTTTTGAAGCGCTTAGTCCGTCAGTCGTAAACGTGAGCGTTTTCGCTTTCAAACCCTCTTTGACAACTTCGCGTAGAATTTGCTCTTCCACAAACTCTAGGTTGAGCGAGTTAAGCCTTTCCACAAGCTCGCTGTTTACGTCCACGCCGACAACGTTGTACCCCGCTTTGCACCATGCCGCGGCAAGAACAAGACCCACTCTGCCAACACCGTAAACCGCTACGCTATCCAATTTTCTCTACGTGTTAATTCGCTAAGCGTTCGCATAAGTTTTTTGAGTCAGCCAAGTAGCACGTACAGCGCGAGAAACGCAGAGAAAACAACGCCCCAAACCAGCCTGCTCCAAGCCAAAACTTTGCGACCGTCTAGAGGGCCTACGGGAAGCATGTTGAACAAACCAAGGTAAACGTTTATGAAAACAACATCTTTAAAAACGTAACTCAAATCAAAGAGGTTTGCCCGTGAAAGAGCTTCAAAAAGCACACACATCACGAAGTTGTTGAGTGGACCAGCGACCGAGATCATGCCTTCGACCTTTAAGTTGATCAAACGCGCTTCGGCAAACCTCCAAGAGGAAACGAGCGGAGCCACGTAAACCGCACCAGGCGCAGCAAAGAAGAAAACTCCAGAAGGCCCAAAGAAAATGTAAGTGAGAACTGCCATAAACAGCGCCACTGCTATACCCTCCCACCAAACTCTGAACTCCGCCTCTCGACCATAGCGCACCGCTATAAACTTGTGCGAAAGCTCGTGCAAGACAAACGCGCTTCCTGTTATCAAAAGCGCAATCGCAAATGTGTGTAACCCTTTTGCACCAAAGCTCAAGGAAAAAGCCATCGAAAGCGAAACCCAAGCGAAAATGAGCTCTAGCACTTCCTTTGAAGTGAACCTCGTAACTATTCGCCCATACAAAATTTGGTTGAAAAGAATTAAGAGCTACGATCTAAACCTAAAAAATCCTCCTTTTTGCTCTTCCTTTTCGAATTCAAGTAATAGCTGTTTTTGTCTTTCGCTGAGCCTCTCAGGTATTTTCACTCTTATCTTAACAAGCTGATCGCCATAGCCTTTGTCTGACGGAAGACCCTTTCCGCGTATCCTAATTACTTCACCAGGTTGTGTGCCAGGAGGTATGTGAATTTCCTCTTCACCGTACAACGTTGGAACTTTGATTGTTGTGCCAAGAGCGGCTTGAACCATACCTATCGTGTGCTCGTAAATCACATCTCTTCCTTCTCGCTTAAACACAGGGTGTGGCTTTACGTGAACTCTTACGAACAACGAGCCTGGCGGGCCACCGTTTATCCCAACATCTCCCTGCCCCACTAATCTAAGCGTCTGACCGTCTTCGATGCCAGCGGGAATCTTTATTTCCACAGTTCTCTTTCTTCTTACAACGCCACGCCCTTTGCAGTTTCCACAAGCTCTTTCTATGTACCTGCCTTGTCCACCACATTTAGGACAAGGCATTATTTGAACAGAAAGCCAAGCGCCACTTCTTCTTTGAGTCCTTATTTGTCCAGTTCCTCCGCAGCTCTGACAAACTGTGTAGCCACTTCCAGCAGCGGCACCGTTACCACCACACTCAGGACAGTATTCGAGCCTGTTGACTTCAAGAGTGAGCGTCTTACCCCGCGCTACGTCTTCCAAGTTTACGCTCACGTCACGAACGATATCGGAGCCGGCTTGTGGTGTGTTGTCGGTCCAGCGTCTGCCAAAGGGCGTTTCAAAACCAAAAAAGTCTCTAAAGAACTCTTCAAAGCCAAAATCTCGAAAAACGTCCTCAAAGTTTGCACCGCGGAATATGTCTTCTTGTGTGTACGTGCCTTCTATACCCGCATGTCCAAACTGATCATAGCGCGCTCTTTTTTCATCATCTGAAAGCACCGCATACGCTTCAGTGATTTCCTTGAATTTTTCGGCGGCATCTGGATCCTTGTTTCTATCTGGGTGATATTTCAGCGCAAGCTTTCTGTACGCCGCTTTTATTTCTTCTTTTGTGGCGTTTCTGCTAACGCCCAAAATTTCGTAGTAGTCCTTTTTTGTCGACAGACCCACCACCAATCAATCTTTTACTTTGTACTCTGCGTCCACGTATGATTTACCAGCTTGAGCGCCTCCGGCATTACTGTTTGTAGCCTGAGAAGCCTGAGCGGACACGCGCTGATAAACGGAAGCGCCTATGCTCTGTAGCAGTTTTACGAGCTCTTGTGTCTTACTTTTAATAGACTGCGTCTCTTTTGCTTCCATCTTTTGTCTGAGCTCTTTTATCAGAGCCTCCACTTTTTCCTTGTCTTCCTTTGACACTTTGTCCCCAAGCTCTTCCAAAGTCTTGTTTGCGGTGTAAATCACTGAATCGGCTTCGTTCAACGCTTCTGCGAGCTCTTTCTTCTTTCTATCTGCCTCTGCGTACATCTCCGCTTCTTTCATCAGTCTTTCTTTTTCTTCCTTGCTAAGCTTGGTGGAGCCTGTGATCGTGATTTTCGCTTCTTTTCCTGTGCCAAGGTCCTTTGCGGAAACGTGTAGTATTCCGTTCGCGTCGATGTCAAACGTCACTTCGATTTGAGGCACACCGCGCGGTGCTGGAGGAATTCCGCTTAGCACAAACTTGCCAAGCGAAATGTTGTCCGCTGCCATCGGCCTTTCACCTTGCAATACGTGAATGGTCACCGCAGTTTGGAAGTCTTCTGCCGTGGTAAAGATTTGGCTTTTTCTTACAGGAATCGTGGTGTTTCTTTCGATTATCTTGGTAAAGATTCCTCCGAGAGTTTCCACGCCCAGCGAAAGCGGTGTGACGTCCAAAAGCACTATGTCCTGCTTAAGCTCGCCAACAAGTGAAGCGCCGTGGTACGCAGCGCCTATCGCGACACACTCCATCGGGTCTATTCCCTGCTCTGGCTCCTTTCCGAGCACTTCTTTCACAAATCTTCTCACAAGCGGCATTCGAGTAGGACCGCCAACCAGAATTATTTTGTCTATGTCTTCTGGTTTGAGCTTCGCATCTTGAAGCGCTCGGAATAGTGGTGCCTTGCACCTTTCAAGAAGGGGCGCGATCAGCTCTTCGAGTTTTGCGCGAGTGAGCGTCATCACAAGGTGTTTAGGGCCTGAGGCGTCTGCGGCAATAAACGGAAGATTTATCTCTGTAGTGAGCACACTAGAAAGCTCGATCTTTGCCTTCTCAGCGGCTTCGCGTATCCTTTGCATCGCTGTTTGATCCTTTCTTAAGTCGATTCCTTCTTTCTTTTGGAACTCAGAGAGGATATAGTCGATAAGGATGTTGTCCATGTCCGTTCCGCCAAGTTTCGTGTCGCCATCTGTGGCGAGCACCTGAAACACTCCTTGGGCAAACTCCATCACCGTGACGTCAAACGTGCCGCCACCAAGCTCAAACACAAGAATTCTCATTTCCTTGTCCATCTTGTCTATTCCGTACGCTATAGCAGAAGCCGTTGGTTCGTTGATTATTCTGAGAACTTCAAACCCTGCGATTTCACCTGCATCTTTGGTCGCCTGTCTGAAGTTGTCGTCAGCGTGGGCGGGAACGGTTATCACGCACTTCTTTATGGGCTCGCCTATGTAGCTTTCTGCGTCTCTCTTAATTTTCTGTAGTATAAACGCGGATATCTGTTGAGGTGTGTACTCTTTTCCAAAAACTGTGATTTTCTTGTTTGTGCCCATTAGTCTTTTTACCGCTATAATCGTTCCTTCTGGATTCTGAACCGCTTGTCGTCTTGCCGGTTCTCCAACAAGTAGCTGACCATCTCTGGTGAACGCAACAACTGAAGGAAAGGCCTTTCCTGATAGCGTCACTCCCTCTGCGGCCGGTATCACCACGGGCCTACCGTTTACGATCACCGCTGCCGCCGAGTTGCTCGTTCCCAAATCTATTCCCAAAACCTTTTCTGGCACATCAACCACCTCTCTTCTTTGAAACCTTAACCATAGAAGGACGAATCACACGACCGTTAAGAGTATAACCCTTTCTAACCTCTTCGATGATCGTTCCATCAGGTTCGTCTGATTCCACAACCTGCACAACCTCGTGATAGTATGGGTCAAACTTTTTACCCACAGATTCCACTTCCGCCACGCCTTCAGATTTGAGGATCTCGTCTATTTTTGCGCTGATAAGCTCAAAGCCTTTTAAAACAGAAGCGTCCGCTTTTTCCTTAACCATTTGTATCGCGTGCTCCACAGTCTCCTTGAGCTCTATCACCTTCTTCACAGTTCTTTCGTTCGCCACGTTTTTGATTTCAGAAATCTCTTTTTCGGTTCTTTTGAGCAAGTTTTCGTATTCAGCCCTTAAGTAAAGCAAGCGAGTGCTCAACTCTTCATTTTGTTTTTTCAATTCCTCTATCTTTTTCAACAAATCCTCATTTGAACGCTCAGATCCGAGATGAGTAGCATTATCCGTTGTCAAAATCGACCCCTCACTATACTACATAAAAAGTTGAATATTTAAGGATTGCATCGAGCTGAAGCTATGTCACACTCTTTCGCTCTAGCAACTTTGCCGCTTCTTCCAAGTCTTTGTGACTGTCTACGCTCACCCACGAAACGTTTTCGTATTCGACCACTGCAAGCTTTCCCTTTTTCGCAAGCTCAGGAAAAGTTGCGTCTTCAATTTCGCCTTTTTCTGGTAGGTATTCAAAAATTTCTTGGGTGAAAGCGTAAACGCCTGCGTTTATCCAGTAGTCTTTAAGGCGTGGCTTTTCAAGAAAAGCGAGCACACGCTTCGTTTCCCTTTCATACTTCACAATCCCATAAGGTGAAGGAAGTGGTGTCACAGCGATGACGCCCACAAAACCTTCTTTCAGTGTGTCGATAAGAGGTTTTGGGTCTAAATCCGTTATCACATCGCCGTTTATAACAAGAAAGCTTTTGTCACCTTTTAGAAGATGCTCGGAGTTTTTGATGGCGCCCGCTTTACCAAGCGGCTCTTCTTCGACAGCGTATCCCACTTTAACCCCAAACCTTGAGCCGTTGCCCACCTTTTCGATGATCTTCTCTTTTAGATATCCCGCGCACACTATAATTTCGTTTATTCCGTTTTTAAGAAGCCATTCAAACTGCCAAACCATTATGGGTTTTCCGAGAATTTCAAGCAAAGGTTTTGGGACGCTGTCTGTGTACGGCCTTAGCCTTTTTCCGTAGCCGCCAGCAAGAATCAGCGCTTTCATCTAACAACCGCTTGGTGAATACCAATAAAAGCGTTACCTTTGAACGTTGTTTGAACTCATCGCCTTAAGCCTTAAGGGACAAGTCGAATAAAACTGAGAGCATCTCGCTACTTCGGTTGGCATAAGAATACGTCTTAACACCAAGCAACTTCCTTGTGAATAGTACTCGCAGCCCACTTCTATCGAACTTTCAAAGCTGGGCGTGACCAACTCCTCTAATTTTTTCGTTGATACCAAAGTTTTGTTGGAATTGTAGATCACACACTGCTCAAACTCAAACATGCACCTGTTTCTGCTCGTGTAAAGCTTTGCGAGTTTTGGATCCTTTATCGCTGAACACATGTCCATTTTGTAAAAAGGGCAAGGCAAGGCCTGTTTTTTAGGCGGAGATGCTTTTTAGCGTTTCTATTATCACGGATTCGTTGTTTGGCGTTCGAATAAACATGGGCAAGTTTCTCACACCTGTTGCGCCATAACTAGAAAGCAACCACTCACCAGCTCTCAGGCTAAGCGTGCGGTCAACGATCGCTGGGTCAAGCGCAAACTGATCGCTTATCGTCGTTCTGTCGTAAGGTCTAGGTAGGGTTCCCACAAAATAAGTGTGTAACTGTTGCAACACATTGGTGTTAAGATACGCCAACCTTTGGGTCGCGATCGCTCCACCAACTCCGTATTTTCTTCCTTGTCTTAGCAACTGCTCGACCGCAAACGACGAAAACTTTGTGCCGTCTTCTTCCCGAGCGTCTTTGGGTATAACCTCTTGTGCCTCGTCAAAAACGAACAAAAGCGTTGGAGTTCTTGTGAACATGGATTTCCTTGAGTGTAACACCTTTTGGCAAACCGAAGCGGTGAACCTTCTAAGTCTTGCGACGTCAGTAAAGGAGAACACGTAAAGCCTTGGACCAGATTCGCGATTTAGTGAGCGGATCATTTCGTGCTCTGACGACTCGTGTGGCGTTTCCTTTTTCGAGCTTACTGATACGCTTTGCGCAACAAAGCTAAGCTCGTCGATCAGGTTTTGAACGCCTCTCTGAGACCAGCTACCAGAGTTCAAGCTTCCCACAAATTCGTTCAACTCTTTACCGACTGAGCTTTCTGCTGCTAGTCCTTTTTGGCGCATGAACTCGTGTAACTTGAGTAAAATCGCTTGAAGCGCGATCTTTCCTGCGACGCTTTTTTCTGTGTAATATTCAATCTTTTCGGCTATCGTTTGAATTACGTCGTTGTACGTTACACGCTCTAGCGAATCCAAATTCACTCTTTCAAAGCTTTTCAAACAAGAAACTCTGTTTTTAAGAAGCAAAATCTCTGAAAACCTTTTTAGCCTGTTCTGTTGCAAAGAAAGGCTTTTTGGCATAGTGAGGCGCATCATGAGCTGCTCTGCTTCCGAAATGTTTTCGTCCAAAATGAGTTGACCGCAAATTTGGTCGCTGAGCATAAGATCCGCCAAGTTGACCGTGTATTCTCCCGCAACGTCGAAAATCACAACCTTACAACTCGGAGAAGTTTTTAGAACAGTTCTTACAAGATGCGACACAAGGTTGGATTTTCCTCCGCCAGTGTACGCAAACACGCCAAAGTGGTGCTCCACAAGCTTTGAAACGTCGAGTCTTACTTCCACCCCTTCCTGAGAAAGCAATTGTCCGATAACTGGTGAGTTTTCAGGTAAGCTTGAGTTGATAAATCTGAACATCGACTCTTTCGTGAGAAACATGACTTCTCCGCCAATAAGCGGATAGCTCCACGTTTCTTCAAACCAGTAGTCTTGGTCTGTGACGACCAAGTCGTAGTCAACCGGGTTTCCGCGAACTCTTATATAAGCCACCTTTGACTCAGTGAACCACTCGGATTTCACTTTTTCGAAAATTTCTTTTCTTATTTCTGGAAGCGTGTCCGCTTGAACCGCGGACGCACCAAAGTGAACTGGAGAATAGTCCACGAGCTCAAAAAGTGTGTACCTTTTTTGGAGCTCGTTGGATTTAAAATTGGGAACGGCAAAAATCAACCCCTCGTTCAACCTGTTTATCACGTCGCTGTTGTACGCAAGAGAGCAAACCGCAACCTTGTGGGTTGACTTGTACCTCTCAAACTCAATTGTGGTGCTTTCAATACGCTCAAGCCTTCCCAAAAGCTTTCCACCAAAATCGGTCAGCGCTTTCTCAAGAGTTTTTCCTGCCAAACTCGTACACCATTCTTTTTTCTCTGTAGCTTTTCAAAAAATTGACGTACGAAGAGGTAGAGGTGTCTGAGAGCAACAAAACTTCGTATGAGTTGACGAGCGCCTCCATTTCCTTTAGCGCGTGCTTTGAAATTTTGTCCGCCTCAAAAAGTGGGTAGTTATACCCAAGCGCCTCAGGCATGGAAGAAGCTTCTTTTGCCAAAACGAAAAGCAAAGCCTTTATGAGCTCGTTTGCGCCAAAGCCTAGCGTTTCACACGCAAAAACTTCTGACGAAGGAAAAAGCTGAAAGTAGAAGCGTTGAACAAACGGTGTGGCACAAGAAAAGCCAGTTTGTTCAAGCGTTTTTCCAAAATCTTCGTATGGTAGCGGATTGTACACATCGGTGCACCAAGGTTTATCAAGGCGCGCTTTAAAAGAAAACACGCTGAGCGCGATTTTGTCAGATAAAATGCTAGGAATTTCCTTCGTACGCGCGAGCGCCCTTAGAAAGGAGCTAGAGTGGCTATCCTTGACCACTCCTATTAGAAGCGCTCCTTTTTTGATCGACTTTAAAAACACTTGTTCAACTTTGAAAAGTGTGAGCAACTCGACGTCAACTCGACTGAGCAACCTGTTTTCAAAAATTAGCGGATGCTCTGCACTTCGCTCAAGCCTCCTTTCAAAAGAATCGAGAAGCCACTCGATTTTTTTGTTTGAAAACATCGCTTCTTCGCTTAGAACGAGCGTGTCGCCAGACAAGCTCAACTTGCTCGGAAATCGCTCGCAAAGCGTTTGAATTTCACTCTCTACGCCTTTACACAACGCCCGACCGTGTTTCTCTTCGGCTTCGCTGATTTTTGCGAGCCAGCTTTCTTTGTCAAAAAAGCCCAAAACACGAAACATGTTGACATAAAGGTCATAAGCGTCAATCGCGCCAAACGGGGTTTCAACGCCTATTAAGCTTGAGCTTTCAAATGACAACGCCCTTTTGAGTGAAAGCGTGTAATCAGTGAGTATCGAGCCATCTTTGAGCGCAACGCGCGCGCTGTCCAAGGAGCGACCTAGCGTGTAATACTCAAAATACCTCATTAGCGTAGCACCAAGCTCTTCGCTCTCTGACTCGTCTTCGACCCAAGGAAGAACAAAAGCGCGCTTTAAGTAGAATTGCTCTGGCCATTTTTCAAGCCACGTGTGTGCGCCAACTCCGAGTTCGTACAAAACGCTTGTGCTGCAAAGCATCAACGCGCACAAGCCGCTTAACCTTTTGACTTTCATACTTCCGTCAGTCGCAGAGAAAGTTAAACTTGGCGTGTCAAGCCGCTTTAGCGCTTCAAGTTTGAAATCGAATTGAATGTGCTCGGAAAGTGTGTCAAGCTCGTTTTCTATAAAGCGGTCTATCGAGCTAAAAAGTGAAAGCGTGGACGATTTGAACGAATTTAGCAAGACTTCATAGTCAAAGGACAAGCCGAACCACAATTATTATCTGATCGCACACAGTCTTACCTTTTTCGGTTATTCCGCAAGAGTTTAAGTAGAGGTGCGTTGTGAAAAGTATGAGTGCACAAAATGAAAATCTCTGAAATCAAAAAAGCCGGATTGCGAGGAATTGAAGTGAGCGGGGAAATCATCGACATTTCTGAACCAAGAAACGTAACGCTAAAAAGTGGTCAGCGTAGCAGGGTGGCCGACGCGATTCTCAGAGACGAGACAGACGAAGTTTCGCTCACGCTTTGGGACGAGCAGATAGACAACGTAAAGGTTGGCGACAGGGTGACCATCAAAAACGGTTACACCACTGAATTTCGTGGTGAAATTAAGCTAAACGTAGGTAGATACGGAACCCTCATTAAAGAAGATATGTGATGGTGCGCAAGTAAGTGCTAGTGGTGTGCTCAGCGGGCTTACACGGCGCTGGTAAATCCGTTTTGAGCGAAGTCGCGGCGCAAATGGGTTTTACTGTGGTGAGCATGGGCGATGCGGTCAGACGCGAGGCTTTGCGTAGAGGGTTAGAGCCCACGGATAGTGTGCTCAGTAGCCTGAGCGTGCAACTAAGACGCGAAGAAGGTGCCACAGCGGTGGCAAAACTCACGCTTAAGATGATCGACCCAAGCGCAAAAATGCTTCTAATCGATGGGCTTAGAAGCTACGACGAATTTGTTTTCTTTAAGCAAAAATTTGAAAACTGCGTGTTGGTTTCCATTCACGCTTCGCCTAAAACGAGATACCAAAGATGGAAGGGAAGGGGAAGGCTTGACGACCCGAAAAGCTATGAGGGTTTCCTTCAGCGTGACCTTTTGGAGTTAGGCTTTGGGTTGGGAACACTCATGGCACTCGCAGACTACCACTTGGTCAACCAGTGTGTCACACTAGAAGAGTTCAAAAGCGAATGCAAAAAGCTTTTAGAACACATCATACAAAAATTTGTAGAAGCGTCTGAACTTGACAAATGACGTGAACGCACCACCCACAAATGTCAAAATCCGGGTTGAGACCAAGGTTTATGTCACAGAAGAAGTTGAAAAGGTGAAAAGCGCTATTTACGCGATTTTCGATAAGTTGGACTTAAACTACACACAACCCAAGAACAACGACGAATATGGCGTGCTTTTCGGAGAAGCTGAGGGCGTTGACGCGCTTGCCAAACTCAGACAAACTTTGAGAAGGCAAAAGACGCTAGACGCCGCAAGGTCCTACTTGCTACGCGGATTGAGTGAATCAGGTTTTAGGTTTGAGCTCAACAAACAAGCGGCATACGCCGGTTGGGCTGTTTTCTGTTCGGACTCTTCAGAATCTCCGTTAGGTTCGATATCGGTTTCCGTTGAGTGTGATAACCCAATGAGTGTGATAGACTGGCTGGCCACTCCTACAATAGACGGTGTTCCGATCGACGAACTAGGGAAGAGGAACATCAAGCGAAAGACCGTCAAAGGCGGCAAGGAAACCGAACTCTTCGACGATTTTTAGGTCCTCCTTTCGCACTTTTTGGCCAAAATTTGTGAGCACTCCCACTTTACAACCGCTCAGTTTCAAAACTCTAATCGCTTCAGAAATTGTGGAGTGTCCTCCTGCGACCGCTTCTTCCATCGAATCATCTGGCATTGTTGCCTCATGAACAAACACATCTGCGCCATAGCCCATCTTCAGAACCTGTTCGCAAGGTCTTGTGTCACCAGAATACACGATCTTTCTGCCTCTTCTAGGCGGTCCTAACACCTGTGAGGGGTGAATGGTCTTTCCGTTCACCTGCACACTTTGTCCTCTTTGTAGCTTGGCCCATAGTGGCCCCTTTGGCACCCCAAGTTCAAGCGCTCTTTCAACCATGAATTCCCCTGGTCTTTCGTGCTCAACCAGCGCATACGCCACGCTTGGCACTGTGTGTTCCGCTTTTACCGTAAGTATCGAAAACCTGTTTCCACTGTACACTTCTAGGGGTTCGGTCGTGGGCTCAATTTCAACAACCCTTAGCTCAAATTTTGGCTCAAAAAAGGTCGAATCGAACACGCTCTCAAGAAAATTTTTAATGCCCTTTGGTCCGAACACCGCTAGGCTCTCTTGATGTGAATTAAGATTTAGCGTCATCACGAGACCGGGTATTCCGAGAACATGGTCACCGTGTAAATGCGTGACAAAAACCGCCTTTAGACCTCGAAATCCCAAACCGAATTTGCGTATCGCTATTTGCGTTCCTTCACCGCAGTCGAAGACAAAGCGTTCGCCTTCTCTTATGAGCATCAAAGAAGGCGCACCTCTTTCATGAGTGGGTGCACCAGCGCCAGTTCCGATAAAGTGAAGCGTTAGCTTTGTCAAGTTTTACACCTTACAAACTGTGAGCACCCTAACAAGGTTTCTGTGCACTGGTATTCTATAGGTATAGCACACTTTAAAGTCCCACGCGTTTATGAGCTCTTCAACCCCCTTTCCTTCAGGATAAAGAAAACAAAGGGAAGAGCGTTGCTTTAACACCCTTTTTAAGTTTTCAAAGGTTTTGTGCATTAGCTCTTCGAATTTTCTTTTAAAGAGCGAAGACACACGTCCGTACGGTGGATCGAAAACCGCGGCGTCAAAGGTGAAGCGCTTAAAGGGAAGATTCATCGCGTCCGCCCTGAGCACACCCAAAACCAGCTCGAGCTGTTTTGTGTTACGCCTACAGCCGTAAACCTGCTTTTTTGAAAGGTCTACACCAACAGCCTTAATCCCTAATACGTGTGCGGCTATAAGAGTGGAACCGCTACCACAAAAAGGGTCAAGAATAATTCCATCGTTGCCCACACCACTTAGATTGCACATAATTCCTGATAGAATTGGCTCTAGCACACCTGGATGAAAGTACGCCCAGTTCTTTGGCGGGTTAGACGATAGCCTCGTTCTAGCGCTTTGAGTAAAAATGACGCCGACAAGCCAACCCTTTTCTGTTTTTAAAAGTCTTATAACTTTCTGCGGAGAGCGTACACTAACTTTGCCACCAAGACTTGCTACGATCTTGGAAATCAAGCTTTTGTCAAAAGGCGAACACACAACCTTGTAACTAGCACTTCCGATAAACTCTTTAAGCCGTGTAGCAAGCTCTGCTTCAGAGAGCTCTTCAACAATTCCCACAAAAAAGCCCGCTTCTTTTGAGCCGCACACCCTGTTAATAAACAAAGAGGCGCCAGTGTGGCTAGAGAATTTGAGCAAATAAACGTCTTCCGAAAATTGAAAAGGACCCGTGCCTTCTGATACTTCAGCAAGCGTTTTTGCCTCAAAAAGGTTGAGCTCCAACCTGTCTTTCGCTGGTTTTATGTACACAAAAAACTCTTTAGCGCTTAAGCGCTCGACTAAGTTCGCCCACCACACTGTATTTCGAAAACTTTGTTTCAACGGTGTTTGAGCCGTAAACCGCCAGCACGCCGTTTTCGAAAAGCACGCTCTCTGCATCGCCCACCATAAGCGCGTGAACGCACATCGCGCGTATTTCGAGCGCGCCTTCCTTCTTTAAAAAGCTTGAAGCGTTTGCCACAGAGCCGCCCGTGCTAATTATGTCATCCACGATCAAAACGCTTTTTTGTGACACATTGACTTCTTTCACCGGCTGGCTCGAAACTTGACCAGTAAGTCTGTCTCTACTTTTTTCAAACACCAAGAGTTCGGCGTTTAATTTCAGTGCAAGCCAGCTTGCTCTTATTTCCGCTTTTTTGTCTGGCGCCACTATCACGTCTGGCTTGATTTTGAGCGCTTCTAGCGCTTTGAGCATCGATTCTCTCACTTCCACGTTTGTCACGTTTAACCCGAGCGCTTCTAGCGCTTCTTTGCTGTGCGCCTCTACAACTATTACATCGTTTACACCCAAACAGCTCAGCGCTCTTCCTATTGGCACTAGAGAAATTGGTTCGCCACTAAGAAAAACCTTGTCCTGTCTTGCGTAAGCCAAATAAGGCACTATAAGCGTGATGTTTTGCACACCCGACCTTCTTAGCGCGTCACACATCAACAGCGTTTCGACGATCCTTCTATCTTGGTTTGGATAAAAGGTGTTGAGCAAAATAACATCTTTGGAAGAAGGCGACGCTGGTAATCTCACGTAAGTTTCTCCATCAGGAAAGATTTTTGTTTGAAACATCATCGTGTCACACTCTAGCTCTTGCGCAAGCTCAGACGCAAGCCAGCGCGAAGAGGGACCGTACACCACGAGATCGTTCAACGCGCATCACGCGTATAACATTTGTCACCCATAAAAAAGTGTTCTTTTACGCTTTAGGAACGCTTAATTTTTTGCAAAGCTTTTTAGCATGATGCCAACGCCAGTTGAGCTTCTTACAATAGGCTACGAATTGCTAATCGGAAAAGTTGTCAACACCAACGCCGCGTGGCTTGCCGCTGAATTCACAAAAAGAGGGTACAGTGTGACGCGTATAACTTGTATAGGCGATAACGAGGATGAAATCGCAAGCGAAACAAAGCGTGCTATCGAAAGGGGCGCGCAAATCATCGTGACCACAGGAGGGCTTGGACCCACGTTCGATGATATCACCGCGCGTAGCGTGTCAAAGGGTCTATCTCTGGATTGTGTGATCAACGAAGAAGCGCTCAAAATGATTGAACAAAAGTATTCCTCACTAAACCTGCCAATCACACCAGAAAGAAAAAAGATGGCTGAGCTTCCCAGGGGTTCTAAGGTTTTAAGGAATCCCGTTGGAACCGCGCCGGGCTTTGCCGTAAAAAAGGGAGACTTTTTGGTTGTGGGTTTTCCTGGTGTTCCTCAAGAGCTCAAAGAAATGTTCAAACTCTATGCGGATGAGCTTTTTCCGCCCAAAGGTGAAATGGTAGAATTCTTTGTGAAAGCGCGTGGTGTTCCCGAATCTTCTGCGGCCCCTGTTGTAGAAAGACTTGTCAAGGCAAATCCTTTTTTGTACATAAAGAGCCATCCACAAAGTAGCGAGGGTAGCTCTTATATCGAATTTCACGTTTACAGCGTGACCTCTGACCCAAGAATAAAAAGCGCGTGCGAACGTGTGGCAAAGGAGCTTGCGTCAGAGCTTATAAAGATGGGCGCGGTAATTGTTTAAGTGTTAGGCGCCATATTCTTCATCGGCACGGCGGGTAGCGGAAAAACTTCACTTGTGAATAGCTACTCTGAGTTTCTTTCAGAAAGAAGCGTGTCTTTTGCTATCATGAATCTTGACCCAGCCGTGGTCACACTTCCGTACAACCCCGACATAGACGTGCGTAATTACGTTTCTATAACCAAACTGCTACAAGAAGACGCACTCGGTCCAAACGGCGCGATAATAGCGGCGATGGACCTTGTTGTCACGTTTCTCGGGGAAATCATAAAAGAAGTGAACGAAATCCAAGCGGACTACCTTCTTGTTGACACACCTGGCCAGCTAGAGCTTTTCGCTTTTAGAGAAGTTGGGCCTTTACTTGTCGACAAACTCGTAAAGACACCAAAGCTTTCGGTTTTCTTGTTTGACCCTGTTATCACACAGGAGCAAAGCGGGCTTGCTTCGCTTTTGCTACTTTCCGCAAGCGTGTCTCTAAGGCTTGGAACGCCTGTAGTGAACGTGCTGAGCAAAGCGGACCTGATAGAGGAGGGGCGTTTGGAAAAAATTTTGAGCGTGTTTGAAGAGCCTGAGGGTGTAATCGCCGAGCTTTCTTCAAAAAAGGGTTTGATGAACGCTCTTGCGTCGAGGCTTATCGAAAACACGCTTGAGCTTGCGAACCTTAGCGTGCCAATTCCCGTTTCGGCGCTCGACAAAAGAGGAGTTGCCGATTTACACGCCGAGATTCAGAGAATTTTCTTAGGAGGAGAGAGCGAAGACGTTGGTGTCAGCGAGCAAGAAGAAAGCTAGTGTCCACAAGGTTTAAACGTTTTGTAGTAAAAATTTGCTTGCGATAGCTTTGTGAGTGGTGTTCCGCCATTCGAGTAAAAGAGTTGCTTGAGCGTTTAAAACAGCTGAGCATAGGGTATATCATTAGTTATGTTTACAAGTTTTACACAATTAGGCTTGAAAAAAGCGTTGCAAACGGAGCAAAGCCTAAACACATAGGAATAATCCTTGATGGAAATCGAAGATGGGCGAAATGGCGCGGTTATCCTCCTACATATGGGCACAGAGTGGGGTACAACAAGGCAAAGGAAGTGCTCGACTGGTGTTGGGAGCTCAAAATTCCTACAGTGACCGTTTACGCACTCTCGCTTGACAACATCAGAAGAAGAAGTAAAGAAGAAGTGGAGAACCTGATTTCTCTAGTGGACATGGCTGTGACGGAGCTTATGAACGACCGAAGAATTATGGAGCGGGGAGTAAAGGTCAAAGTTATAGGAAGAAGAAGCGTTTTACCAAAAGAGCTTCTTCAAAAAGTGGAAAAGCTCGAACAGACCACGGCGAACAACAAAAACTTCAATTTGTTTCTTGCAGTGGGCTATAGCGGAAGGGCAGAAATAATCGACGCAATAAAGAAGATAACCGAAGAAGTGCAAGCGGGCAAAATCGAAATTGCGCAAATAGACGAGACGCTTTTTTCGAAGTATCTTTACACTGCAGGCGTTGAGGACCCAGACCTCATTCTTCGAACTGGAGGGGAGAGCAGGCTGAGCGACTTTTTGCCTTGGCAAGCGATCTACTCTGAGTTCGTGTTTATAGACGTTCCATGGCCTGAATTCAGAAAGATAGACTTCTTAAGGGCAATCAGGACGTATCAACTCAAAGAAAGAAGGTTCGGGTCTTAAACCACAGAGTAGTCGGCGTATCCCGTGGGTCCAAAAAGCCTCTTTTGGCGCGTTATTCTAGAGCCCACTCCTGTGACTATTCCAACAAGCTCGCTTTCTTCTTCAACCGTGGTGCTTTCCATCAAAAGAGAGTGAATGATGGTGCAGTTTCTTTTTATCTCGCACCCTCTTCCCAAAACGCTTGAGCGAAGCGCCACGCCTTCGTTCACTCTGCTTTCACTTGCGATCAAGGCTGGTCCTACCAAATGCTCTAAGTCGTCAACCTGTGCACCCTTTTCCACGTAAATGCCTTCTGCGATTTTCGGCGCGTTGATCGCTATTTTGGTTTTTCCATTTAGCACTTCTGACTGCGCCTTAAGCAACCCCTTAAAGGTGCCTATATCAGACCAAAAGCCTTTGAGCGGAAAACCGAAAAGCTTGTTTTGTTTGACAAGCTTGGGAAACACGTCCATGCTAAAGTCGGTTTTCTTACCCTTTTCTATCAAACTCAGAACGCTTTTGTTGAGCACATAAATTCCGGTGTTCACCAAACGGCTTTTCACCTTTAAAGGGTCTGGCTTTTCTACAAAGCTTGTGATTTTGTACTCCGAATTTAGATTGGCAATTCCCAAACCCGTCACGTCTTCAACCTGTGTGAGAACGATTGTGGCCTCCCTTTCGTTTTCGATGTGCGATTTTATCACCGTTTTAAGGTCGTAATCAAAAAGGATGTCACCGCTCACCACAAGAAAAACGTCCTCAAGCAAATCTTCCACGTTTTTCACAGAGCCTGCGGTTCCCAGCGGTCGAGCTTCTCTAACATAACAAGCGCGCATGTTTTTTGGTAAACTCTTAGAAAGGTGTTCGATGAGCATGTCACTTTTGTAGTAAAGCGTGAAAACGCACTCTTTTATGCCGCTTTGCTCCACTCTTTCTACTACATAATCGATTATGGGCTTATTGACCACTGGGACGAGCATCTTGGGTCTTGTGTTGGTGATCGGTCTTAGTCTCGTGCTTTGTCCGCCTGCGAGTATCACCGCTTTAATCTCGCCCATTCACATCCCCACAAGCCACTTTGGTTCTCTCAAACGCAAAGCTCAGCGCCTGAAGCGCGGGAAGAGGTTCTCCTGAGAGAAGAGTAAGAAGAGCGCCACCTCCAGTGCTCGCATAACCCAGCTTGTCGACCAAACCGAGTTGTTCAGCGATTATCCTCGTGTGCCCTCCACCTATCACGGTGTAAATCCCAAGTTCGCACAGTAGCTTTAAAAGCTCCACGGTTCCTTTTTCAAAACCTCTTTTTTCGACTACTCCAGCTGGACCGCGTAGAAAAGCGGTTTTAAAGCCTTTTAGGGAGTCGTGAATCATTGTTATCGTACGAGAGCCTACATCCATAGGCTCATCGTCAAAACGAAGCTCTTCGAGTGGTAGTTCCACCCTTTCGCCATTTCGCTCAACAGCAACGTCAACTGGTAAAAGGATTTTTTCGTTAAAGCGCGAAAAAATCCTTTTTGCGAGCTTTAGCTCGTTTTCGTACTCAGAAAGCTTTTTTATAAGAACACTTTCGCGAATGAAACCCGTTGCAACAAGAAACGCGTTTGCGATTAGACCAGTAAGAACGACCTTGTCGGCCACACCTCTTTCCAAAATGTTGTTCACAAGTTTCACACTGTCTTTGAGCTTTCCTCCACCTAGTAGAAACGCGGTTGGACCTGAAGACTCTTCGACTATTCTCTTTACAGCCTCTAGCTCTTCTGTCATAAGCTTTCCCGCGACTGCTGGCAAAACGAAAGGAAAACCAACGAGTGACGCGTGATTTCTGTGCGAGGAAGCGAATGCGTCGTTCACGTAAACGTGAGAAAAAGCGGAAAGCCTCTTTACCAGTTCGCACTTCGCGTGCTCTTCATAACTATTCACAACTCTTGTTTCTTCTTCCACGAACCTCGTGTTTTCCAAAAGAATCACGTCCCCATTTTTGGCAGAGCGCACAGCTTCGTCCACTTTGTCACCGTAAACTTGTTCCACAAATTTCACGTTTGCGCGAAGAAGCTCGCTTAGCACTTCTGCGTGCGCTTTTAATGAAACGAAATCGGAAGATCCTTTTTGCCCTTGATGCGAAAGCAAAACCACTTTTGCATTCTGCTTGAGCAGATAAGAGATCGTTGGAACGTGCGATTTTATTCTTGTGATGTCCAAGATCCTGCCGCTACCTGGTTCTATCGGTGAGTTAAAGTCTACCCTCAAAAGAACGGTTTTTTCCCTATAGCCACACTCGTCCATTTTCACGTATTTGGGGATCTCCAAACGCGCCAACTCGTTCACGTTTTCAAGCTTTCAAAAACAGTTATAGCCTTTTCGGTTACTTTGAAAGCAAAGCGGAATTTTCTGGAAGTACAGCGTCAACCCTTCTTCCGCTTAATTTGACCACCTTTACAGGTTCAGTCCATCCTCTAGGCGCGCCTTCAACGTAAACATCAAGACCAAGCCAGTTGCTCTTTCCTGTGTTACTAGAACTGTCAAACTCCCTTATCGCAACTTCTATGTAGGCTTCTTTGCTTTGAAGCAAAGAAGAAAGCTTTGATATTGCTCTTTCCACCTCACTCAACCCTTCGAGCACAAATCTTTCACGCATGATCGAAAGCGCGTGCTCTTTAAAGCCAGTAAACTCAGCAAGCTTTTCGAAAGAGTACATGTACCAAGCAGCTCTGTCCCTGATCGTCTGTGGGGCTAAGTAGTTGACAAGTAACAACGTTCCGTTTAGATACGGCTTTTCCACAAACCTCCATTTAAGAAGGTCGTTGTACTCCCTTACGTGTGGCGGTAACGAAGATGTTTCGTTTGCGACTTCTGCGAAAACGAGCTGACACGCCCTTTTGCCAAAGTCTTCCGCGTTTCTCCATGACTTTAGTCCTTTGATAAAGCGCATAGCCGCAAATGGGTGAAGATTCAGCTCGGCCACAAACTTTCCAAGTTCGCTGAGCTCTCCTTCTACCAAAAAGCCCATTCTTTCAAGCGCGCGAAACGCCTTTACAAGCTCCTTTTTGCTTAGTCTAGCGAGGCTTTTCAGCAAAAGTCTGCGCACTTCGTTCGCATTTCTGTACAGGAGAAAGCCGTGAACTCGGTACACAAGGTCTCTCTCGAACGAGCTTATCACAGGCTCAGGCTCTTGGTTTATCAAGTGTGAGCGAACGTACATGTGTTCTCTTTGATCTGTGGAAAGCACAACAACCCTTCCTTCCGTGAAAACCTTTCCGGTGATTGGATTTGTTATTGGTCTTCCCGCTCTTCCAGCCATCTGCAAAAAGTCGTTCGTGTCTATTCGAAACTCTCCCATCCTTGTGTTCCAAACTGGATCGTAAATCACAACCCAGTGCGCTGGCATGTTCACACCGTACTGTAGTGTGGCCGTGCAAAACAGAGCCTGAATTTCCCCTGACCTGAAAGAGTCTTCCGCGCTGATTCGGGAAAGCCTGTCAAGAGCTGCGTGGTGAACACCCGTTTTTACTCCAAAAGCGCGGTAGTACTTTGCGAGATTCTCCGCTTCGACGCGTCTTGGAGTGAAAACCAAAAACTGTTGCGTTGGGTTGGACTTGAAAAGTTCGAGCAAAAACCTTCTTTTTTCCGCTTCATTTCTGAATCTGTGTGCGCTCTGGATTAGCTTGACAGGTCTTTCATGCTCAGGCACTTCGTGCACTTCCACTGGTCTACTAAAGAGCCTTGCGATCCATCCCGCAAGCTCCTCTGGGTTTCCTATCGTGGCGCTCAGCGCAAGAACTTGCGTTTGCGGATTGAGCTCGCTCAACAAAATAAGCAGTTCTTCAACCACGCCTCCTCTTTCTTCTTCTCCAACGAACTGAAATTCGTCAAACACCAAAAGCTCAAGCGTCTTAAACCACTCATCCTTTCTTCTTAGCTGTAGCACCGCGCTTTCGTATGTCGCAAAAACCAAGTCGCCTTCGTAAACATTGGACTCTCTTCTGTAGTCACCTGTGTAAATGTTGACGTGCAACCGCTCTCGAAGTGTGGAAAGAGCCTTCATGAACCACTCTCGCGTGAGCGCTTTTGTGGGTAGCACCCAAAGAGTTTTTTTAAAGCTCTTTGCCAGGCAAAGCGCAAGATGGCTTTTTCCACTTCCTGTGGGTGCTATCACAAGCACATTCTTTCCTTCAAAAACTGAGCGCGAAACTTCAAGCTGCCAACTTTTTAGTTCGTGCGACATATCGAGCAAGCTTTTGCAGACACCTATTTTATTATGTAAAGCAGGAACCGTTTAAATCTTACTTTGTTTCGGGCGAGAGATTTAAATCGCAAGCTTGTGTTCCATACAAGAGTTGAACGATAGACAACCTCGACAGGTTTTGTGGCGCAAATGGCTTGTGAGCAACCAATCGAAGGTGATAAGGGGTTCGGTGGCTTTTGCGATTTTGTTCTTTGTGGCGCTTGTTTACAGGGCTTCAAGCGGAGGTTTTGAAACTCTCTTGAAATTCAGCGCTTACAACACGGCTTATATCGTGCTTGAGCTAGTCGCGATCATCGACCCAATAGGAGCGCTTCCGATTTTTCTTGTTTTCGTAAGCGAGATGGACGCAAATGGCAGAAGAAAAGTGGTGGAAACCATGACCACGGTTGTGATCGCTTTGCTCTTTTTCTTTTCACTACTCGGACAACCCCTACTTTCGCTTTTGGGAGTAAACGTCACAAGCTTTGAGTTCGGCGGAGGAATAATTCTGCTTTTTTTGGCGCTTGACATGCTAAGCTCAGGAAACGTGACGCGCTCTATCAACACAGATGAAATCGCGGTGGTTCCTTTGGCCACACCTTTGCTCGTAGGACCTGGCACGATGACCGCGCTTATCGTGCTCACAAACCAAGCGTCAACGCCTCTTCTTGACGTGCTCGTGGGTTGTGGTATAGCGACGCTCATTGTTTACATAACTTTTTACTTTTCCGAGTACATCTTTAAGCTCTTAGGGCAAAACGGCGTGAAAGCGATAAGCAGGCTATTTACGATAATTCTTGCGGCGATAGCAGCTCAGATGATACACAGCGCGCTTTTGGCTTGGGGGCTTGCGAAGTTCTGAGTTTCGATAAGACTAAAAGAGGGCAAGCGAGTTGAAATAAGGGGCTTAACTTGGATTTCTCGTTTAGCGAAGAACAAGAGCTATTCAGAAGCTCTTTGCGAGAGGGGCTGTCCAAGCACCTAACGCCGCGCGTAAAAGAGCTCGACTCGAAAGGGGAAATCCCAAGAGAAACCATTCGAGAGATGGCGCGAATGGGGATACTCGGAATGACGATAAGCGAAGAGTATGGCGGAATGGGCGCTGACATGATAACCACCACGATCGCCGCTGAAGAAGTTGGAAGGGCGGACATCACTCTTGCCACCGCTGTTTACTTTCTTTTAGAAGCGGGCTGGGGTTACATATTCGACCGCTACGGAAAACCCAGCGCAAAAGAGCAGGTGCTTCCGCGTGTGACAAGTGGCGAGTATTTTCTTGGAATAGCGTCAACAGAACCAGGTGGAGGGTCTGACGTTGCCGGTGAAAAAACGCTTGCGATAAGAAAGGGAGACAAGTACGTGATAAACGGAGAAAAGATGTACATAAGCGGCGTTGCAGAAGCGGCGAAGTACGGCGGCGGTTTTCTTTTGGTCGCAAAGAGTGCACCAGAGCTCGCTCACAAAGGCATGAGCATGATCTACACACCCGTTCGTGACGTACCTGGTGTCACAACGTCTCTAATCAGAAACATGGGTAGAGAGGGAATTTCTACAGGCGTAATAGTGTTTAAGGACGCCGAGCTACCGGCGGATTATTTGATCGGTGAGGAAAACAAAGGCTTTTACTATGCAATGGAAGGATTTAATCACGCAAGGGTTCTCGTTTCAGCCGCTTGTATCGGCGCGGCCCAAAGAGTGCTAGAGCTTGGAATAGAGTACATCAAAAACAGGGAAGTGTTTGGGCAAAAGCTGAGCAAGTTCCAAGGCGTTCAGTTTCAGCTTGCAGAACACTACGCAAAGCTCGAAGCGGCAAGGGCGCTTGTTTACAAAGCGGCTTGGGTTGTCGACCAGCACTACAAGTTGAACAAGCTTTCGCTTTCAGAAGTGATAAAGAGCGTGTCTGCGGTAAAATGGCTTGCACCAGTTTTTGCGTTCGACGCAATAAAGGAAGTCGCCACTTGGTTTGGGGCATACGGGTATAGCAAAGATGGTCCTGTCGAAGCAAGTGTGAGGGGAGCTTTTTCGTACCTAATGGGTGCTGAGGGCGCGCTCAATGTTATGAAAGTTTTGCTCGCAAAGGAGCTTTTGGGAAAGGAGCACGCTTAATCCTTGAACAATCCGAGTTTTCTTTCTAAGAGCAACACAAAAACCACAATCACTCCGTACATCACAAAAAGTGCGAGATTCACTTCGAAAGGTGGCGCAGTTCTTCCGTGAGCTCGCGCATAAAGAACGGCAATGCCAAACGGAACAAACAGCAAGATGGCGGAAAGAACTTCTAGTAGCGTCCTGTTTGCCATGCGCTTTTTTTGAGCAAGCTCAACTTAAGGTTTTTCAAAAGGTTTAATTTGTGACGCGCGCTAAAAATCTGAGTTGGAAGGTCTCACCATTTTGCTAGAGCTTTTAAAAAAGGGTAGTGTGGACTTTGAAGTCGATGCGCCAGGAGTTGAGGTTTTGCAACACAAAAGCGTCGTGTTAGACCGTGTTTTACTCGGAATTGAAGCGATAAAAAGGGGTGCTGACCCTTCGAGTGTCGCGCGCATTTTGGACTGGCGCTCTTTTGAGCGTTTTGTTGCGCGCGCATTCGAAACCATGGAGTACGACGTCAATGAGGATTTCAGGTTTAAGCTGGGTAAAACAAGGCGCCAAGTTGATGTGGTAGCTACAAAAAAAGATTTTGCGGTCGCAATTGACTGCAAGCACTGGACAAAAACCAAGAGCTTTTCTAGCGCGGTGCACAGCCACGTTCAAAGGTGCTCGCTTCTTGCGCTTTGTCTCAAAAAAAGCGTTTTACCTGTAATCGTGACGCTCGGTAGCACGCTCGTTTTAGATGGTGTTCCAATTGTTGCGTCTTACAAGCTTCGAGATTTTGCGCTCGAGCTTCCTTATCGCTTAGAAGAGTTCACGATGCTCCATCCAATTGGATAAGCGCAAGCGCGACCGCAAAAGCGCCGTCCCTTGCGAGTCTTTCGCTTTCGGCAAAAGAAACCACCACGATGTCACGCTCACTCAGCTTTGCGACACTTTTTAAATACCCCCACAAAGTTGAAGGCTGTGTTGCCTCGCAGGACACGCTCTCTTTTGCGTAAAAAAGCTCGCCAGCTCTGTATTCGAGTATTAGCGCGCCACGCGCACCCGCCCTTACCGCTTTGTCCCTAAGCTCCACGACCTTCACGCGCTCCAAATCCACGCCTCTTAAGCAAAGCGCGTAGCACGATGCGGAAAGCCTTTCGTCCCAGCAGTTCACACTTGCGTAAAAAACGAGCTTTGAGCTGAGCGTCTCAAAAACACGCTTGCCCTTTTTTGTGAGAACGCAACCAGTTCTCGTGGTTCTCACAAACCCCGCTTTCTTTAGCCTTAGGATGAGCGTCCTAATCGCTCCTCCTCCAAGACCTAGCGACTTGCTCAGCCTGTTTCTTCCGATTTCACCGCTTTTTCCAACTAGCAGTATGCACTCTATAGCGTCGAATTCGTTAAAAGTGGCGGCTGGACCCTTTGACACGCCGGTTTTTATAAAGCGTAGCACAAGTCACACACCATTTTGTGAAATATAACACTTGCTACTAGCGTAGAAGCCTGGAAGCCGCCCGTATGAGCTTTTTGCTACGCGACTGAGGGTACGCTAGCACAACCTCTTCGACTCCCATGATGCGTAGCGTTTTAAGCATTTTGGAAGCGCTTTTCACGTCGCAGAAAACAGCGTAGTGTTCAATTCCACAAAACCTGTTTTTCACAAAACTCGACGCCTCATTCCTAACGAGTCTAGCTCCGTTTATCAGTTTTTGGCGGTCGCTTGCGGTGTAACCTGCTTCGTCGTAAATCAAACTCGGGGCGGTGCAAAGAACTCTTTTGTTTGTGGACACACTCTGCGCCCACTTCACCGCGTCGACGTTCAAAAAATTGAGTAGAACGCCGTCAAAAAGCGCGCTCTTTGCCAAAAGCCTAGGCCCTTGGCACGCCAAAAGCGTCTCAAATCCCAGCGCCTTTGTTGTTGTGTAAAGTTTCATTAGCGTATCAAAGAGCTCTTTAAAGCTACGCGTTTTTTTACCAGGTGCCAAGGCTATGGTCATTTCTCGGTTCAGCTTCTTTAACCAATCCGCTTTGGAAAGCCATTTTTGCGCGTTCAGCGCGCCTATCGCGACGCTTTTTCCAAAGCTCTCAAAAAGCGTTTGCGCGACGCTCACGGTGTCAATCTCACTCGGAGGATCATCAAGCCAAATACGCGAAAAACCTAGTTTTAGCGCGTACCCGCCTAGCTCTTCGAGTTCTGAAAGCGGGTGGTAAGAGTGAAAAGATAATGAGATCTTCACTGCCCACGCGCGAGCACGATTTCTATCGACGACACGCTTCTTGTGCGATTGTCTTGCGTGGTGAATTTTTCAGTGCCTATTCTCACTTGCTTGATCACTAGGTCTTTGACAAAGTTTCTTCGAAGAATTTCCGCTGTGTCTACCGCCTTGCTTATCGACTTTCCTCGCGCCTTGAGCACTATCTCCTTTGAGCCTCGCTCAAACTGAGTGAGGGCAGCGGTCACATAATTGATCACGGGTTTTTGACCGATCAAAACTGTGTTTTCTGGTATTTGCGCCTGTGGCTGGGACATTTGGTGTCACCAAGAAATAGTAGTGACAAGCTTTAATAAATGTGTCGTAAATCCGTGAGGTGATTTTTCGCACAGGGTTAAACTTAAGTTACTTTTTGGTAGATTATCTATTTCCCTCATCGTGAGAGAACTTGCGCAGATTCGATGCCACGCTTTTTGACATGGATGGCACACTTGTGGATAGCCTGGATTCTTTCGTTTACTCTGCGGAAAAAGCGTTAAGGGAGTTTGGGATAACTCACATCAAAAGAGAAACTTTAAGGAAACTTATAATCAATCCGTTTGACAAGATCATTAAGACGCTTTTGCCAGAGTTTTCAAGCGAACACGATAGAATCGTCCAAAGGTACGTGCAAATTTACAACTCTGAGGGTTACAAGCTCACCAAGCCAAAGGATCGCGCACTTGAGGTGCTTGAGCAACTCAAACGACAAAACGTGAAGATTGCGATAGTCACTTCGAGGATTCTGCTAGAGTCTTCGGTAGTTCCTGTTTTGCAAAACTGCAAGCTACTTGACATAGTGGACGTGGTGGTCACCGCGTCACAGGTTCCAAGACCAAAACCCGAACCGTTTCAGCACGAGCTTGCGGTCAAAAGACTTGGTGTGCCAAAGGAGAGAACGATAGCGATTGGTGATTCACCAGAGGATATAATCGGCGCAAAGGCCGCAGGCCTGAAAGTTGCCGCTTACGTCAACGGGTTTCACACAAAGCAGGAGCTTGAGGTTCACAAACCCGACTACTTTTTGGAAAGATTACCAGAAATTTTGAGGATAGTGCTCGACAAATCGTGGTAGAAGGTTTCAACATTATTAGTAATCCAAGAGTTTTTTCATCTTGAGAGTATTAGCGATTACTCAAAACGCTTATATTTGTACGATTCGCTTTCATGGAGGGTCCCAGTTTTTGGGTCCTTTTGAAACAAGATTGAGCGAAATCTCAAAGCAAAAGAAAAGCCGCGTGATCCTTGCGCTTGACACAATAAAATCGCGCGAGTTTGACCTAGAGCAAGCTCGTTCGTTTGTGCAAAGCGTTGAGCGCTATATCGTTGGCGTGAAACTAGGACTTCCGGCTTTTGCGAATCTGTGTCAAGAAACAAAAAGGCTGATTCAAAGTTTCCCAGAGCTACCCTTTATCGCGGACTGGAAGCTCGCCGATGTTCCACACACAAATCGGTTGGTCACACAAAAGCTTTTAAAGCTTGGCTTTAGCGCGACGATCGTGCACGCGGTTGTGGGTGAGGATTCGCTCAAAGAAGTGAAAAGCGTAGCGGACGAACACAGTGCGGGCGTCGTGGGCGTGGTTGCTATGTCCAATTCCGGCGCAAGTACGCTAAACTCGCTGTTCGACACGCTTTTACAAAAGTGTGTGAGAGCTGGCATCAAGTGTTTTATCGCTCCCGCAACCTTTCCGGACATAATACGCAAAACAAAGCAAAGCGTAGAAGAGTGCGTGGTTCTTTCGCCCGGCGTTGGCGCGCAAGGAGGAGACTCAAAGCTTGCGGTTTCAGCTGGTGCAGATTTTTTGATCATAGGAAGAAGCATAACGGATTCCGAAAACCCCGAAAAGCAGGCACAGTTGGAGGCGCAAAACTCTTGGAGATAGCAAAAAGGTTGTACCAACAGGGCGCGATAGTCTTCGGAAGCTTTACGCTCAACTCTGGAATAAAAAGCCCAGTTTACTTAGACCTACGCGTTTTGCCTTCTTACCCAGATGTGTTTCGCGAGCTCGTCGAGCTTTCCCTAAAAAGGCTACACGAACTGAATTTTGACACGCTGGCGGGTGTTGCCACAGGAGGACTTCCCTGGGCTTCTGTGATCTCCTACGCGCTCTCAAAGCCGCTTGTTTATGTGAGAGAGGAGAGCAAAGAGCACGGAAGGCGTTCGCTTGTAGAAGGCGCGCTAAAAGGGGGTGAAAGCGTGCTAGTTGTGGACGACGTTGCAACCACAGGTTCTTCGCTTGCAAAAGCGGTGGATGTGCTAAGAAGCGCTCGCTGTGTGGTGAACTACGCCTTCGTGATTGTGGATCGCGAGCAAGGCGCGCTTGAGCTACTAAGAAGCAAACGCGTTCAACTCTTGCGTCTTTTTACGCTTAAAGAGATTCTGAGCTCGCTCTGCACACAAGAAAATCCGAGAGACGTTCAGCTCAAAGCAAAGGAGGCTTTAACATGGCTAAAAACAGAGCCTCTTGGAGTAAAAGAGATGTGATTAGCATCTTAGACTTTTCAAGAGAAGAGCTTGAGCTTCTTTTCGAAGAGACGGACAAGTTCGTAACACAAGAAAAAGCTCCGAACACGCTGAGCGAAAAAATCGTTGCCACCGCGTTCTTTGAACCTAGCACGAGAACAAGGCTGAGCTTTTCGGTTGCCGCACTCAGACTTGGCGCAAAGGTGATCGACTTAAGTCCTGACGTTTCTTCTTTGTTAAAGGGCGAAAGCTTCGCTGACACGATCTCAATGCTAGAAGGTTACGCCGACTTAATCGTGCTGCGCCATCCTTCAGAAGGCGCGGCGCTTTTTGCGGCAGAGCTTTGCGAAAAGCCCGTGATAAACGGTGGAGACGGCTCACAGCACCACCCGACTCAGGCTATGCTCGACATTTACACCGTAAGTAGAACGCTAGGCCAAATAGACGGGCTTGTTTACGCGGTTGTGGGAGACTTGAAATACAGTAGAACCGCGTCTTCCCTGCTTTACGCACTCACGAAGTTTAAGCCGAAAATGGTTCACCTCGTGTCTCCAGAAGCGCTGGCTTTGAGAAAGGAAGTGTATCAGCGTCTAAAGGAGGTTTCACTTCCTATGGAGGTTCACTCAAGCATAGAAGAGGTGATATCGCAGGTTGACGTGATCTACCTCACAAGAATTCAAAAAGAGAGGTTCGCAGACCCAGACGAATACAAAAGGCTAAAAGGAAGCTATGTGATCACAAAAAGCCTGCTCGAAAAAAGCCACGCGATAGTGCTACATCCACTTCCGCGTCTCGAAGAGCTACCTTACGAAGTGGACCGAACGCCCAACGCGGCTTACATTAAGCAAGCGCACTGGGGCGTCCCGTTAAGGATGGCGCTACTCAACCTGATTCTGGGTGATTCGCAATGAACGAAGACACGATGCTCGTTCAGAGGATAGCCAACGGAACCGTTGTGGACCATATACCCGCTGGTCGAGCGCTTTCGGTTTTAAGACTTCTTGGCGAACCACAAAAGCGTGGTGTAAGGGTTGCGATCGTGATGAACGTAAAGAGCTCAAAAATGGGCGTAAAAGATCTGGTCAAAGTGGAAGGGCTTGAAATCGAGGAGCAAACCGCGCAAAGGCTTGCGCTCATCGCTCCGCAAGCGACGATCAACATAATACGCGAGTATGAGGTGGTACAGAAAACAAAGGCGGTTCCTCCAGAAGTTGTTTACGCGCTACTCAAGTGCGTTTCTTCAAGTTGCATCACAAACAAAGAAAGAGAGCCTCTTGTGACCACGTTTTACAGGAGATCACACAAGCCTCTCGTTTACAGCTGTAGATACTGCGGAAGGGATATTGACGAAAACGAGATTTCGGAGCAACTGATCGGTGTTTCGCTGTGAGCTGGTACTCTTACTACCACGTAAAGGACAACACAAGGCTCACGCCCACTATTACACTCCTTGAGCTTGAACTCCTGAAAAACGCTTTGGCACCTGCGGATGCTGGACAGTTCGTTATGGTTTACTTGCCTTCGGTGGGAGAGGTTCCGCTTAGCGTTTACTTTCAAACGAAGAACACGCTCAAGTTCATCGTGGAAGATTTCGGAGGTGTGAGCTCAGAGATGGTTAGGCTGAAAAGGGGTGTGCGAGTTGGTGTAAGGGGACCTTACGGAAAGGGGTTCACGAAAAAAGCGAACACAAAGTATCTGCTTGTCGCAGGCGGTAGCGGCGCTCCGCCCCTTCTCAACTTTTTAAGGCAGGTTTCGCTCTTACCCGAAACCGAGTGTGTGTACTTGCTTGGCGCAAAAAGCGTAAATGAGCTTTTTCTTTTGGACGAACCGCTTGAAAGCGGTGCAAGGGTTTTTGTGTCCACAGACGACGGAACACGCGGTTTTAAGGGATTTGTGACACAGCTTGCGCGCTCAATTCTTGAAAGGGAAAAGTTTGACGCGCTTTACGCCTGTGGTCCTGAGCAAATGCTTTTAGAGTGTTTTAGAATCGCAAGACAGTTTGGGGTGACATACGAAGGTTCTTTTGTAAGAGATGTGAGGTGTGCGGTGGGCGCGTGCACGCTTTGCGTCTTTGAAAAAACGGGTAAGCTACTGTGCACCGATGGGCCCGTTTTTCGTGAAGTACCAGAGGGAGAATAAGTTGAGTAAGGTGGATTTAAGCCAAGAAATGGGAAGGCTTTTTTTGAGCGCTCCTTTTGCAATCGCCTCTGGTTTGGTAGCAAACGAGCACTCGGTGATAAACACAGCGCTTGAAAACGGAGTGCCCGCACTCGTCACAAAGAGCGTTTTTTTGAGCGAAAGGGTTGGTTACCCTCCACCGGTTTACTACGAGTGCGAGCACTATTCGATTAACGCGGTGGGGCTTCCGTCAAAGGGTGTCTCTCATTTTTTGAGCGAGATCAAAAAGGTGAAACACGTGCAAAGAGTTGTCGTAAGCGTGGGTGGCTTTTCGGTCGAAGAGTATGAAAAGGTATGTAGCGAGATTGCGCAAAACGGGGTAAAAGCGCTTGAGCTGAATCTCTCTTGTCCACACGTAAAGGGAACGGGAAGCGAGATAGCCTCTAACCCACAGCTTGTGGAAGATGTGACGCGCGCGGTAAAAAACGTCGCAAAACACGTCACGCTTTTTGTAAAGCTTCCGCCCGACGCTTCTTCTATCACCGAAATCGCAAGGGCTGCGCTCAAAGGAGGTGCGGATGGGTTTACGGCGACCAACACACTACGCGGAATGGTTTTCGACTGCGAGCTTGAAGCGCCAGTTTTGAGCAACATGTACGGCGGGGTTTCGGGAAGAGCGCTTCACCCAGTTTCGGTTTACTGCGTTTACGAACTACGCAAAAACTTTCCTGAAACTCCGATATTCGGGGTGGGCGGGGTGTACACGCTCAAAGACGCGCTCGACTTCTTTCTCGCGGGCGCGAATGCGGTGCAGGTTGGAACGGCGTTTGCGCGCTCGGGTTATTCGCTCTTCCACAAGCTTACACTTGAACTTCACGAATACTTGGAGTCAAAGGGTTACTCTTCGTTCAAAGAGTTTACGAAGAAGAAGAGGTGGTGGTTTTAGAGTCCTCTGCGGCTTTTACTAGACGTTCAACAACGTTTTGCTTTCCCATCGCGCTCACGTAAGACGAAAAGCGCGGGCCGGATTCTTGTCCTAAAAGCGCTTTGTAAAGCGCTCTGAAAACCCTTTTTGGTTCAACGCCTTTTTGCTTTGCCACTTGGTACACCACCGCCTGATAGCCTTCTTCGTTGGTTTGCTCGAGCAAAAGCTGCGCGACGCTTTTTACTAGTGCCCTTTCTTCTTCGTCAAGCGTCACTTCCACGGATATCGTTTCAAAGTCGCGCGCCCAGTTCATCGCGTAGTTTATCCTTTTTAAAAGGTCGTTTCTTTCGTAGTCGTCCAAAGGTTTATAACCGTAGTCGGCTAGCTTGTTCAAAACGTATTCCACGGTGTTTTCCTTTGGCGCAATTCTACAAAGGTACACCACAAGGTTGTAAGGTGGGTGAAGCGTTGGCTTTGGGGGAATTCGAAGTAGGTTGGAGTAGCGGTAAAGCGAAATTTTGTCCACTAATTCGCTTTTGTCTTCCAACCTTCTTTTACCGAAGTAGATCTCTTCTAACACGTCGTATTCGTTCATGTAAATCGGGATGTCTTCAAGCCCGACTTCACGCGCGCCTTCAAACCTTTTGAACATGAGAAGCAAAAGAGATTGGGGAGAGCCGTACTTCAGCCACTCTGTGTGAGTTATGAGCTCACCGGCTGATTTCGAAAGCTTCTTTCCTTGTTTGTTGAGAAAGAGCTCGTAGCGCGTGTGAACCGGAGGCTCGACGCGTAGAACTTCCCTGCATATTCTGTCGTTCGTCGCAACAGAGTCGGTGAGCTCCTTTCCGTATGCTTCAAAGTTTATTCCAAGCGCAGCCCAGCGTGCGGCAAACTCGCTTTTCCAAACAAGCTTTCCTTCTCCTTCAGAGATTTTTCTTTCTCCTTTAAACCCACAACCTTCGTACCACTTGCCAGCAATCTCTCCTCCAACACACACGTATTCCACGGAGCGTGTATTTGGGTCGTAGCTTACGGCTTCTGTGGTGTAGATTCTACCACAGTTTGCGCAAACTGGTAGATACGGAAGGACGCGCGTGTACTTTTCCTGCCCAGTGACTTCAAGAATGATTTCTCCAACCTTTTTTGCATTCACAAGTATCGCGTGGATTTGGGGGTTGAGCAAGCCCGACTTGTAAACGCGCGTTCCAGACATAAACTTGTACTCAATTCCAAAAGTGTCTAACGCGTCTAGTAGCATTGAGCTCATATGGTCGCCATAGCTTTCGTGACAACGAAAGGGGTCTGGTACTGACGTAACGGGTTTACCTATGTGGTTTTTCAGCTCTTCAGGAAAGCCGTGTGGAACCTTTCTTAAGCCGTCTTTGTCGTCTGAAAAAGCGATGTGCTCAGCTTTTAGCCCAAACTCTTCGAGCGCAAGTTTCACGCCGTAAGAGCGCACAGCGTCGCTGATACTACCGATATGGGGGATTCCTGAAGCGCCAACGCCGTTTTCCGTACGATAAAGTGAAACCTTGAATTTTTCGCGCACTTCTTCCGCAAGCTTTTCCACCCAAAACTTTTTTTCGGTTGACATAAGAAAAACACCTAAGAAGTTGCAAGCTGTTCTTCAAGTTCGACTTCTGCGTGACTTTTTAGAAGCGAAAGCAGGCGGTCAACGTCCTTTGTGTAAAGCCTTACAAGCTTGATCTGAGCGGGCACGTCGTCCGCAAGCGATTCAAGCTCGATAAACTTTCTTTCTCTTTCAACCCTTTTTACGCGTGCGGGAAACTTGAGAACCGAAACTTCTACATTTGGAACACGCATTGGCGGATCGAAAATCACGCCCTTTGGCGTTATGTGATACGCACGAGGAGCGTAAACGATCTGCGTTCCCGAAGAAAGGGACGCGGCGCTTAGTCCAAGCCTCCTACGAACTAGCAGGCTTGCGCCAACTGATGCCAAAGCAGATGCGACGTAAAGCTCAGTGATTTGAAGTCTTGAAAGAAAGATGTGGAAAACGAGCCTTAAAACCGTGGGAAGCGCTATATAAAGCACAATGAGCACCGCAAAAGGAACCATCATTAGGATTAACATCTTTTTACTTAGTTGTAACCTTTCCATTTCGTAATCGGCCATAAAAGGTTGGGTGTCTTTTGCGGTCTGTCTAAAGAGAACTTTGTCCTTGTAGTCTTTTTTGATCTGCGCCGCTTCCTTACCGTTTTCTTTGAAAACCGGGATGGTTTTTGAAGTTCGATAAATCGAGTAGCCGAAAATCACAGCAAAAGTCAAACCGATGTAAATCCAAATTAAGAAGGTTTTACCCAAAATGAGAAGTATCGCAAAAACCGAAATGCTTGCGACGCTCAGTAGAACCTGCTTTAGGTCTGGAGGAATTCGCATACTGATACTCTTTTTGTGAAGTCTTTTAAATCCTTTTATTCGCAACTCGTTTTACGAAAAAGTGAGGATGATTTTTAAACTAAGCTACACTCACAGACACCGTCGGGGGCGAACTGAAAATCGTTGACACGATGTACGGGTCAAGGTTATATTGGGTGCTCCCAACAGTTTGTGTGCCTGGCCAGAACCACAGAAAGCCTGTCCAGGTTAAGGTGTAGGCGCTATTGAATGAAAGTACGGCGCTATTTAATTCTATAAATGGGGAAACTGAGATTGAGCGCGAACTGAGGTTTATACCTGCGTACGGTGACGAAGGCTGCTCTGTCAACACGAGGTTGTACAGCGAAGAAAGTGAAGAATTAGCCATGAGAATACCTGAGTTAGGTTTTTGTGCATTACAAGGGTCACTACCTTGCTTTGGGTTATTGACACTTGAACAAATGGCAGACCACAGATGATAAGTGTAAGTGCCTTGAGTTGAGCAGTAATTCTGTCCTTGGGTGTACACGCAGTAAGCGCCAAGAGTCGAACTCCACTGGTTTTGATTAAGATTTGTAGTTGTTTGAACGTATACGCTATAAGAACCAGATAGCGTCTCCGAACCAGATAGCGTCTCCAAAGTGTAACCCGTTATTTGCCTGTTATAACCAGTACTAACACTTCCGAACCTAGTGATTGCAAAAGTTGTGATGTAAGGCGCTTTTGCTGGTATTAAAAACACCATAGTGGGAAACATGTTATAAGCGGTAATTGGTTGATCACAACATGAAAATTCACCATAAACAAAACCACCGATTGCTATCTCTCTTACTGCGCCTGGTAATACTACAAATCCAAAGTTGCAGTCTGTTTCCATATTCTGACTGTTCACAACTTCAAAGTTGATGGATCCTAGATTTCCATGTTGATTAAAAACATTAATACTTAGAGTATCAGGTTTTGTAGCCGCACAAAAACCACCGTTATCTACAAACTGAAACGCAAGTAGCCCATTACTCACTTGCACGATACAGTAATTTCCACAATTATTTGTGTTCACAAAGTAATTAAAGTTGACGGGCACAGAGTACTTAGACGGTCGGGCGGTGTCAGTGCCATTCCAATATACCGTGACAGAATTCACTGATGTGTTTATGTTTGTAACAATCATTTGAAAGTTTGAAAACAGCGTGTAATTACCTGTTAACCCCAAAGGCTGGGTATAATTGAACGTCCAGTCTTCGACTTGGAAGGGCACCTGCGCGCTTTTGCTTCCTACGGTCACGTTTACGCGTATGTCTTTAACGGGAACGGGCGGCACAGGTTGCCCGCTTCCGCTTAAAACGCTTTGTCCCAAAAGCTGGACGTCGCCATTTGTGAGAATCTGTAGCGTCCAAGGCACAAACGCTAAGTTTCCAGCTTGAGTTTGAGTTAACCCCCAGTTCAAGTTGTAAACTATTTTTGTGAAACTTGAAGCGATAACGAGTATTCCTCTTGAATCTCTCAAACCCACAAGAAAGCCTCTGCTACCGCTTGTAGAAGGCACACCAAGAGCATAAGTCCCATTTCCGTAGTTCGTAAAGCTAGTAGGCGAAGCCTTCACCCACTCGCTCAGCGTTTGGTTAAACACAAGAAAGTAAAACATGTTGCTTTGAAGGTCTGTATCAGGTTTTCCAAACTCCCTGTACACTCTTAGTGTTGCCAAACCTTTTGAGTTGATACAGCTTGTTTGGCACACAACCTGAACCGCAAGCTCCTGTGTCACAGAGACGTTTACACCGTACACGCCGTAGTTCGAAAGGTTGAACACCAAACCTCCTTGCGATAGTGTGTAACTGTAAGGTGAGTACCAAACCGCCTTAAACGATATACTCGGTGTGGAAAGCGAAAGACCGTAGCTTGCATAAAGCGTCACAAGTTTACCGAGACCCGAAAGCATTACCGAGCGAGCCTGTAGAGCCGCGTAAGTGTAGTTACCTGTGACGTTTAATATTGTTGAGTACATGGAGGCGCCAGCGGAGTAAACTGAGTTTATGCTATTTAAAATCGAGTTTGTCGCAACCGCAACGTCTTTAACCACTAAGGTTTGCGATGGTAAATTGGAGTAAAGGAATATCACAGCGGACAGCATAATGATAAGGATCAGAACCGCGGCTATGATGATGAACTGTCCGCTTTTCTTTTTTGCTCTTGGCATTATACTTCACCCAGTTGAAGAACTACGAGCCTCACAAAATTGGATGAAGTAAAGCTGGAAAGAGGTAATAGTAGTGGGTGGTAAAACACGAGCAAAGTAAGAAGGACAAGTCTTGCATCAAAGCCAGAAAGCCCAAACAGAATAAAGTAGCCTCCTGTAGGAGCAGGTGATTTCCATATCGAGTCAGTGTAGTAGCCTTCTACCGGGTAAGTTATATCGAGAACGTGTATTAAGTCTGAAATTTGCGCGTAAGCTTCTGAAGTGCTCTGCACCGCCCCAGGATAAACGCCGTAGTAGTTTTCATAAGACACCGCAAGTGGGGTGAGAGAGGTTGTTTGAGCAGAAGTAGATGTTTGAATTGTTTTGCAACTAGGATAAGGATTTGGATTTCCCGCAAGCCCTTCGACAAAGTAGTACTCAGCTTCGTTATTATTTGGACAAAGAGCATTATACGCAAACACATTACAATATCCCACGGTTTCAAACGACGGATAACTGCCACAAACATTTGAATTAAAAACTGTTGTTTCCATGTTAGACACTTGCTGAAAGTCGTAGTTTAGACTCACCCACGTTATGTTGTATTCCGAAACCTGTTGCCCCAACCGATAGGCGTAGTATGCGTAACCACCTTGATCGAAATATTGATTAATATAGGTAGAAGCGTCACCATTTGAGATAGGAACATCACCACTCGTAAAGGGTGAAAACGTGTTTATCACCACCGAATTCTTCACATAGTAGGTGGCACTCGCAGGGTGACAGCCAGGCCCTCCGCTACAAGTAAAGCTACCGCTAAACATCAAGTTGTGAAATTGGTCTGTGTTGTTTATCGTGACTACCTGTTTAAAGTAAGGTCTTGAAGTAAACAGCTGTTTAAGTGAATTCGCTATCGCATAAAAGCGTGTGCTATACGCAGCGTCGCTTGTGTTTAAAATGAAAACAGTCACCTGAGCTGAATTGGTTTTCTGGAAATAGCTAAAGTTTACGGGTGAGATCACGAAACTGGAGCTGTAAGTAAAAACGGGTTTGTTTCCCGTGTAGTCGCTTATGTTTAGAACTGGATCGTAATTTACGCTGTTTACACCGTATTGGGTAAGATTGGTGACGTTGTACACAATTAACCTGTAAACCACGTTTGCAGGAAACAGGTTGTTGAGAGCATCCTGTAGCTCGCTTACATAAAACTGATTAGCGGGATCAAACGCCGCAAGCTGTAACACTTGTGAGCGCTGTAGCGTTTGAACTGCCGAGTATCCAAGATTTTGTAATAAAGGCGCATAGTTTGCCTCCACTGGCTGGTAATTTGCGTAAAGTGTAACGCTAAGAATTCCGCCTATTAAAACCGCAATCGCAAGAATCACTTCAATTGTTCGCATCATGAAAGCCCACCGTAAGCTTGAGCTTGGTCAGGCCAGTACGCAAAGGTTGCGATGTAACTTACACCAGAAATTACGACTACGCGTGTAAGTGTAGTGACGCTAATTGCGTGAGTAGAAACAGGATTAAGACCGAAGTTCACAAAGAGATTTGCAAAAGCTACGTTAAGTGGAAAAATTTCGAGTATCGTGTTTGATTGTTGACCATTACCCGTTTGTTTGATCGACACCAAAAGAAAGCCATTATACAGTAAACCAGAACAGGTGGAATTGGAGTGGACATTTCCCACACCTTTTCCACCATTAATCCAGTAACGGGTACACGTCAGGTTTATAATGCTAAATCCACCCGAATTGTTTTGAATTAAATTTGAAACATTAAAGTAGTCTACTCCACAAGACGCGGTTGTGACCACCGCACAGTGTTGCATCAAAGTGACGTTATCTGAACCAGGTTGCAGTAGTGCATACGCTTCTAAATGTGAAGGGGTGACACTAGAATAGTAACCATAGCCTATAAGATTGGACGAAGACGCTTGAACTATTAGCGCGTAGCTTTGGGGTTGAACCTGAGTGTTAAAACTTAAGATTCCAACTCCGCTAAGATTAGTTGTGGCCGTTGCAGTAGAATAGTAAATCAGTGATGGACAATTTGCACCGTTCTTATTAGGGCAACCACCCTGAGAGGTTTGGGAAAGATAAATCAACGAACCAGTAAGCGTCGCTAAGGGCAAGGGAGCGCCAAAAAAGTTTGTGACTTTAACGCTGAACTTGACGCCTTGAGAAGTCGAAACGGGATGAACTGATACATTGAGCGCTGGCGTCAAGCTAAGATAAAATTCGTACGAGCCGTATATTCCCAAAACTTTTTTAACGTAAGTATAGTTTATGGTCTTTCCAACAGGAACGAGAATTGAAAAGAGCCCCTCAGTAAGGTTAAGGTAAGTCTTTCCGCCGATCTGAATGGCATTCTTTTGAAACTGAGAGCTCGATACAAGCAGTCGCATTACATCCGCTTGGCTTAAGGTGTATGGCTGCGTTGCTTGCGCGTTTGCGAGCCCAAACGCCTTTGGTGCTGTCAAACTAGAGTTGGAACCCCAGTTCGAGGGATAACCTGGTGTCAGTAAAATGTAATCAAAAAGTGACTGCGCCTGCATAATGCTATTTTTTTGCTCAAGATTTGCAACACCGTTTGTAAGCATTCCCCCGAAAATGAACACGCCGCCAATAAATACGATCACGATTCCTACTGCTGCGGCGATATAGTCGATCATTTCACTGACCACTTTGCATCACCTAAGACACCGCTTTTGAATTGACCAAAAAGGCAAAGCCGATGACATCATATCCTTGGCAGATAGGATGATTTGGCAAAACGCCGGCACACTTGTCCAACAATAATCCCAAGCCTTGCGTAACCGTAACAGCAGTTTGCGTGTACCAGTAGACGTTAGACCCTAAAAGAACGGACGAAGAAGCGCTACCATATGTGCCTGTCAGAGCTATAGTCACTGTAAGCACTGTGACGTGTTTATCAACAGTGTTGCCTAGTAACAATGGTGAAGTTTTGACAACTATCGTGTAACCATAACCCGCAATCTGAACGGGAAGACCTAAGACCTGCGTCACATTACTTCCGACACTAATTTCAGAGTTGTTGACCACCAAGTAGCTCTGTTGAATTATTTGCGCTATTTGCTCTGCAACACTTTGCAAAAGCTCACCCCTAGTTCTAACGGTGTATATGAGCGAGATACCTGAAGAAGCTGCGACAAATAGAAGAAGTGCGATTGCCAGCGCTACAGTAAGAATTACGTTTCCGATCACAACGTCTGGCATATCAATACACCTCGAAAATCACGGACCGCCAACTCCTACATCGCCTATGTACACCTGAAGCTCTGCGTTTCCATTAGGAAATACAATAACCTGGCCTGTCTGTGGAAAGTTAAAGAACTGAGAAGAATAAAGCGTACTCATGGGATACCACTGAATCGATATACTTGTCACACCAATAACCGAACAGACCTGTGAACCCTGGCCTTGAACTGTAATATAACCGCTCTTTAAACTCAAAATTGAAACGCTCGCTTTAGGTGGGTTTGCTGTGCAATTCGAAGGTAGTGGATATTGCTGAGCCAAATTTGAAAGCTGAACAAAGTACAGTCTTACTACTGGAATTTTCTGAGACCCACCTATGCTCTGTGTGGTGTTCACCTCAAGAGGTACGGGAACAACAACAGTGTACAAGAACTCGATGCCATTACTTTCAAACTCTTTTGTAAAAGCGAGGGCGATAGACCCAGAACCACCTTTAGATACAAACGTTTTGGTTATAGGAAAACTTGCAGGATAAATGGTGCTCATATAGTCATTGCCTAGCGAGTAATAATGGGCTGGAATAGCGATCACAAGCATTCCAGTATAAGCATAAACATAACACATGTTATTCGGACATTCAGATGAAGAAATTTGGATTACATATTTAACAACATTTGGTATAACCGCAATAGATGCGTATTTAAAACTATAACCTATACTTACGCTTCTACCAAAAGTTAGCGCCACCGCATTTATCCCTTGCGCTACTTGAGACGCAAGTGTACTCGACTGTTGCAAATCCGATTGCGCATAATAACTTGAAAGCTCAACTTCCGCAAAGCTTAGAGCGGCGGATACAACAGCTATAAAAACCGCTATTAGAATTACGGTTGCAACCACTGGCGAAACCGCTTTTTTTGATTTACGCATTCCCTTTAGTTAAGGGAGCCACTTTTAAATACTTTACTATAAAGTGATATATACCTCATTAAAATTTGAAATCAATGGTAATAACCCTTATTTTTCGCTTTAAGTTGAGTTGTTCGATGCAAAAAGATACAAAAAGAATACGCGAGTTGAGCGAACTTAAAGCGCTTATTGAAGAAGCACGCGAAGGTTGGAGAATTTTTCTCACACGCGGATTTTTGAACTCAGAAGGTAGAAAGGTTTGCGCAAGAATTGGAAGCCTTGCGGGAAGGCTTTTTCCAGAGCGCTCTTATAATATAAGAAGAGTTATAGGAGACGGTTCTGACCATCACATAGACAAAGTTTTAAACGAGCTTTACGAGCTTGTTATTTTTGAATTTCAGAATTCACGCTCACACAAAAGCTGAAACTCTCGAAAGTCTTATATTTACAATTTTAAAATCGTAACTCGCAGAGGTCGAGGTAGCCAGTTGCTAAGCGATGTTGGGGAAATCCAAGAAAAGGCTGCAAAACTTCAACAGCTCATTAAACAGGAGCGTGAAGTGGCGGACACCGAGGCAAAAAAGAGAGACGAGCTCAACGCAGCTTTCAAACAGGCGATTAAAGAATATAGAGAGCTCAGAGCAAAAAGAGACGAAGCTTTGAAAAAGGCAAAGGAGCTTAGGGACAAAAAAGAAGTTGTGTACCAAGAGCTCGCAAAGCTTCACGAACAGCTTAAAGGAAGGGAAGCGGAGCTTGGCACCTTGAGAAACCTCGAAAGGCAGGTTCAAAAGCTCAAAGAGGCGCTTGAAAAGGTTGAGTGGCAGTACCAAACGCGCTCAATGCCTTCTAGCATGGCCAAATCTCTTGAAAAAGAGATGGAAGAGCTTGAGCAAAAGCTTCAAGCCGCGCAAAAAAAGCTTGAGGCGTACAAGCAAACGCTTGAGTTAAAGAACCAGTACGAGCAAAAGCTTGCGGAGTTCAGAGCTTTAAAAGAAGAGTTCAGAAAGACCGTTTCCGAGCTCGACGAGCTACGCGCAAAAGCGGCGGCAAAGCTTGCTGAAGCGAAAAAGATAAAAGAAGAAGCTGACAAAAGGCACCAAAGCTATATAGAACACGCAAACCAAGTGATCAAGCTACAGGCTGAGTTAAACGCGCTCAGAATGCAACTTCAAGAAGTGCGAAAGGAAGTCAAGCAAAAGACACAGTTTGAGCTAAAGAACAAAAACACGAAGATGATAGCAGAAAAGATAGCCAAAGCAAGGGAAAAGCTGAGTAGAGGAGAAAAGCTTGAGTTCGAAGAGTGGCAGGCGCTTTTACTGGGTGACGAACTTCTTCAGAAGCAGGGCGCCTAATTCCATATAAATATATGCCACCTTGAGTTTTTCTTATTATGAGAATCGTCGATATCGTACATTTTGACCAAAACAGAAAGCCCACTACCACGCTTAACGTGGACGACATTCAGCCCACGCTCGACGAAAAGGGTTTTGTGTCTCACGGTGGCTTCTTTTTGAGTGTAAAGGACGCTAGCGGAAACAAAATCGTGATAAAGCTTTCGGACATGGAAGCGCTCGACCTTGCAAAGAGAATCGAAGCGGCGTACCAAAATCACGTGTACCTCGAAATGCAACTACAGGCTTCAAGAAAGACGAGCGAGGAAAGTTGAGCGAGCGAAAGCTCCTTGTGCTTTTTATCGGACCGCCCGCTTCAGGAAAATCAACAGTAGGGGAAATCGTCGCGCGGCTAATCCAAAATCCTTCTAACACGCTTTTTATCCAAAGCGACACGATACGCCGCATGATCGCAAAGCCAATTTATACAAAGCGCGAATCGCGTGCGGTTTACACCGCAATGAGGGTGCTTTGCGCACACTTTTTGAAAAGAGGGTACTCTGTTTTTGTGGACGCGACATTTCCAAAAAGGATTCAGCGCGAACCGTTTAAGGCGCTTGCGAAACGCTTTGACGCTCTGTTCTTTGCGTTTTGGTTTAAGTGTTCTCTTGACACCGTTTTAAAAAGAAACGCTCAAAGAAGTGGGTGGAGGGTCGTACCAAGTGACAAACTCATAAGAATGTACGCCGCTTTCGAGGAAGAGGAAGGGCTTTACATGGTCGACACAGAAAGACTTTCTGCAGAAGACGCCGCGCGTTACATTTTACAAACGATAAACTCGATCAAAGTGAGTCAGGAAGCGCTTGGCGAAAGCGGGTAAACGCTGAGCACCTTGCCCACGCCCTTTGTCCTTCCTTCTCTAAAGATAAGAGTTTGCGTTTCGACAACGTAAGCCGGTTTTTTCATAAACCAAAAAACAACCCTACCTTTATCACCTGTTCTTAGCGCCTCTCTTCCTTCGATTCTTATTATGCGCGCGGGTTGTCTGTGTGTTTGAAGGTGTATCACGCACTGATATCCCGGCTTTATCGTGGTCGGATGGTAAAGCACGTGCACGTCCGCTTGAATTTGCCTTGTGGCAATGGGCTTAATTCCCCTATCGAGGATCACCATTCCCTTCTCCACCTCTGCGTAGTCCGCGTTGGTTATCGCAAGTGAAGCTATTTGACCCGCTCTGCTTGTGAACACGTTCACGCGATTCACGTGTATCGACTTCACTTTGACTTCTCTAAACGAGCCGTCTTTGAAAGGGCCTAGTAGCACCTCTTGACCTACCGACACACTTCCTTGGTTTATTAACCCGCTTACTACGAGTCCCGTTCCCTTTACCATGAATTTGTCGTTTATGTAAAGCACAAACGGAAGTGAAGCCTGCTTTTCCCAGTCGAGCCTTGGCGGAAGAAGCTCAAGAAACGTTTTGAGCTTGTCCATGCCTTCTCCGGTGACGTTGCTCACCGAAAAGATCGGCGTGATTCTACCCGAGCTCATGTGCCTTGCCGCAAGGATCGCGTCTTCTACGCTATCAATCACAACAGGAATTTTGTTCACGCCTGGTAGTTTAAGAAGGCGAACCACCGAGTCGAGTGTGTTTTTGTAGTTGTAGCGATCCAGGTCGATTTTCGTGATCACCACGCAAAAGGGTATTCCGAGAATCGTGGAAATTCCGATGTGCTCCTTAAACGTTCCCACAGTGCCCATGTTGGAAGCGACCGCTACAAGCGCGTAGTCTGGTGTGTGACCCAAGACGCCTTTTAGCGTCGTTCTCAAGTATCTTTCATGACCTGCGAGGTCTACGAACACTACCACTTTTTTGCTTTTCAGGTAGACTTGGTTTTCGCTGAGAGGATCCAAAAGCGTTTCGTTAACAGACTTTCCTTCGGAATCAAACCCGAGTAAATGTGTGGAAACGGAGCTTGTTCTCCTATTTACGATTTCGTGAAGATACCTTGCGACTTTGGAAGCGCTCAAGCCGTTACCATCGTCGAGCTCACCCGTGCACAAAACGCCTATGAGTGTAGACTTTCCGCTGTCTACATTTCCAAGAAGCGGAACGATTATTTGAACGGGCGTTTCAAGCTTTTGCCTTACGTGAATTTCCACCACCACACCACTCTTACCCTTTACTTTACGCGTGATCCGCCAGTCTGCGCCCGCGATTTTTGCCACCTTTTCAAAAGTGGAAAGCGCCCTTTCCAAGCTATCCTCCTCAATTCCGACAAGCTCGCCCTCGTCGCTCACGCCGAGCTCGTAAAACGCTTCACCGCCTCCCTGTGCAAGGCGATAGCGCATCTGGGTGGCAAGCCTTTCAAGCCTGTCTTCGCTCGGAGAACCTAAGTACAGCTTGTACTCTACATTACCGTCTTGACGTTCTGGTCCTTCAACGTGTTCTGGTAAATCTTTGTGTTCCATCACACATTACCGATGTGCGCTACACTTTGTTATACCTGAGACAAAGATATAGACTTATCTCTGAACACCTAGTGCAGAAAACGCGAAATAGCGTCAGCCGCGTTGGTGTGAATTGCGTAAACAAGTCGGACTTCGTTTGAAAATACCACCAAATGTAGGAAACTGGTTTTTCAAGCTCAGCGGAACGCTTTTGGAAACTTTATAAGTAACCTTTCGCACTATTGTGCGAGGGAAAGTTTTTTGGCGGGCAAGGTGGAAATTAAAGGCGAAAAGGCCAAAGTGGAGTCACCAACAAAATACATCAAGAACGCGCTCAACACACAAGTGCTCGTAAGGTTGAAAGACGGAAGTCAGTTCGTTGGAAAGCTCATTAATTACGACTCCGTGATGAATCTGATTCTTGTTGAATCAAAAGAGGTGGATCAAAACGGAAATCCACAGGTCAATTTGGGTAAGGTTTTGATCCGAGGAAGTAACATCATTTTTGTGAAGGTTGGATAAAACACCAAAAACGGTTAAGCGTGGGTAAACGCTTAAAAGACCACTTGTGATTAGCCTTACGATGTCAAACATCAACGTTCAAATACTACATAATTCGAAAGTGGCAAACCAAAACATCGAACTTGTCGAACGAAAAGGGTTGGGTCATCCAGACCAGATCGCTGATTCGGTGGCTGAAGAGCTTTCAAGAAGACTTTCGCTTTATTATTTAGAGGAATTTGGCGAAATTCTTCACCACAATGTCGACAAAACGCTTCTTGTGGGTGGCCAAGCGCGCCCACAGTTTGGTGGCGGGGAGGTGATAACTCCTATTCTCATAATACACGCAGGACGAGCGACGAACATCGTAAACTACGACGGAAAGCTTAGGTATGTCCCCGTGGCAAGGCTTGCGATCGAAGCGACAAAAGAGTGGTTTTCGAAAAACATGCGCTTTCTTGACCCAGAAAGACACGTGGTCGTGGACAACAAGGTAAATCCTGGTTCTGCCGACCTCGTTTCGCTTTTTGAAAGAGGTAAAAAGGTTGTGCCACTCGCAAATGACACTTCTTTTGGAGTGGGTTTCGCGCCGCTCACTCCGCTTGAAAAAACGGTTTTGGAAATCGAAAAGACGCTCAACTCTTCCCAGTTCAAAAGAAGGGTTCCAGAAAGCGGGGAGGATATAAAGGTAATGGGGTTAAGGAGGGGAAACGACTACGTAATAACAGTGGCCGCGGCGGTCGTCGCCCCGCTCACAAAGAATTACGAGCACTACCAAGCGATCAAAGCCGCAATCGCCGAAGAGGCGCTGAGGGTTGCGCAAAAGAACTTGGATAGCTCACGAATTCAGGTGTTTGTGAACACTGCGGACAAAGACGAATCGAACGCGTATCTCACGGTCACTGGAACTAGCGCTGAGCAAGGCGATGACGGCGCTGTGGGCAGGGGAAATAGGGCTAACGGGCTTATCACACCAAACCGTCCGATGTCACTAGAAGCTGTAGCGGGCAAAAACCCGGTAAGCCATGTGGGAAAAATATACAACATAGCTTCACAAAGGATAGCCGAAAAAATCGTAAAGGAGCTTGACGTGAAAGAAGTTTACGTAAAGATGCTCAGCCAAATCGGTAGACCAATCGACGACCCACTACAAATAGACATAGAATTTCTTGGAGACAACGCGAGCGCAACGCTAATTTCCACAGCTCAAGCGATAGCCGAGCAAGAAGTGGCGAATCTGAGCAAGCTAACCGAGCTACTACTTCGAGGCGAAATAAAGGTGTCTTAATCCTCGAACGCTCCGCCTTCAACGAGCATTCTTCTTAGTTCTTCCATTTTTCTTGCGCGCACTCTTTTTTGTAGTTCCTTTTTTTCTTCGGAAATCGTCTTTATCACGTCAGAGCTAACCGCACCAACGTTCACGCCAGGTAGCTCATAAAACTCTACGCGTGATACTGAAACAAGGGGCATCTCGATTTCTTCGAACACAAATGGTGTGCTCACTTCCTTTTCTGGAACGATCAAGCCCAATACTCCCGCCTTTTTGAGAAGCGCGAGCGCTTCTTTATCGAAAGACGAAGGCTTTTTTACGTAAAGCACTTCTTGCTTTTTTGTGCAAACCGCACTCACGCTAGAAAGTGTTAGATCCTCGAGAATGTTTACAAAAAGAAGCTTTCCGTTCACGCTCTGTTTGACCATCCAAAGTAGCCTTTCGAAAAGCACGTTTTGCGCTTTAAGCTTTGTCTGCTCTTCTTCGAGCACTTTCTGTAACGCGTTCAGCCTCTGCTCAAGAATCGCCACTTCGCGCTCCTTTCTCAAACTTTGGTCGCGTTCGTTCAAAAGCGTAGTTATTTTCGCTTCAAGCGAATTCTTTTGCTCGTTAAGCTCGACAATTCTCCTTTCGTACTCCAAAACCCTTGCCTTTAAGAGCTCAAGCTCAGACTCGAGCTCTTTTACTCTGCTTTCTACAAAGCTTTGAGAAGCTTGGGGTTGCGCCTTTGGTGCTTCTTGAACCGCGTACTTCTCCTTGATTTCGCTGATAGCCGCTGTCACACTTTTACCGTTTAGCACTAGCTCCAAAACTTCGAGAAAGTGAGCGGAAATTCCTTCGAGTGTTGTCTTTTGCTTTGTGTTGTGAAGTAGCTGCGAGTAAAACAGGTACGCTTTGGCTGCGGCGGCTAGTGCGTCCCTTTCGTGCGTGTTTTTGATCTTTTGTGAATCGAACCTTCTTACAAGCTCTCTTTTTTCCTGAACAGAAAGGTCTTGTGGAGGGTAAAACATTTTTGCGCCGAAAGACGAGCTGAGCTTCTTCACCGCTTGCGGAGGTGTGCACACGTCAGTTGACACGATAACCGGTTTTCCGTATCGCAGACAAAAAGAAGCGACGTCCATTCTGTCAAAGTTCTTTGAGCTGTAAAGCGCAAGCAAATTGCCTTCGGTGTCAAGGATTGCCAAACCTGTGGTCATTCCCGGGTCGTAACCCACAATCAGAGGACGTTGCGGGTTTGCTGGGGGTTTGTACTTGAACTTTGTGTGAACTCTTTCGACCTTTACCGCATAGTCTCGTGAGACAGAAGAGTAAACTATGCCTCTCAGGTTTTCAACTGGTGTGTAAACAACAAAAACCGCAGAGGAATAGCCACCGCTCGACTCTCTAACATGGTGGTCAAAATCGAGTTTCGCCCTTTCTAGCTTTTCCTTAATGCGATGAGCGAGAAACTTTATTTGAGTTTCTATGTTACGTTTGAAACGTAGCGTGCTCGAGCCGCCTGAGCCAGGAACTCTTCTTCTTACTATTTTGATCAGCGTTTTAGGCGCAAAAAAGTCAAGCTTTTTTCCAAGTCCTCTTTTTGCTAACTCCGCAACAACCTCTGAAGAAGCAGTTGGAGAAAGTCTTCCTTCAACCTTTAATCCCAGTTTTTGCGCCTTGCTCTCTAGTGGTTCATCGTACGCAACTTCGACAAAGTCTACGTTACGCTCAAGCTTGGAAAGCTCAAAAACCAGTCTATTGAGGAAGGGAGCAAGCTCGGCCAAGTTGTCGAACGCAAGCACGTTCACACCATTTTCCTGAATCATTCTGACGAGTTGATCCGCCCTTACTTCTTTGTACGTCCTTTTTGCGCCATCTTCGTCGATTACGGTAAGAGAGAAAGTTGAGTGTGCAGAATGCGCCTCCGCTGGATTTGCGTCAAGACCTGCGAATACCACCATTCTTACGTCTATCGCCCCCTACATCACTGTAACACTCTCCGAGATCACACCAACGCTTTTTGCGACGGCCTTTACGAAACCCAAGTATGTGGGACTTGGGGTAAGCGGCCTTGATTTGAATTCAGGGTGAAACTGTGTGGCCAAAAAGAATGGGTGGTCACGAAGCTCTATAACCTCCACTCTCCCACCTTCCACGCTCACGCCTGTTACTTTTAAACCGTATTCAATAAGGTGTGGCAGATATTTTGGATTAACTTCATACCTGTGCCTGTGTCTTTCTCTTATGATTTCTCTCCCGTAAAGCGAATACACACAAGAGTTCTTCTCAAGTTTTATGTCGTACGCACCAAGCCTCATCGTCCCACCTTTTTCCTTAACGCTTAGCTGCTCAGGAAGAAGGTCTACCACAGGATGAGGGGTTGTGGGGTCGTTCTCTGTTGAGTTTGCGCCTTCTAAGTTGAGCACGTTTCTTGCGAATTCCACAACCGCAAGCTGCATACCAAAACAAATGCCCAAAAATGGCACTTTTTCTTCACGTGCGTATTGTATAGCGGCTATTTTGCCTTCGGTGCCTCTTCTTCCAAAGCCTGGTAGCACAATCACGCCGTCTACATCCTTTAGCAATTCGTAAGGAGAGGAGTGCTCTAACTCCTCCGAGTTGATCCAAATGAGCTTGGGTTTTACACGAATTGAAGCCGCTGCGTGAATAAGCGCCTCGATTATACTCAAGTAAGCGTCTCTGAGTGTGGTGTATTTTCCGACCATGCCGATTTTCACTTCCTTTTCGGCGTTGATCACTCTGTCCACAAATTTGCGCCATTCCGAAAGATCGCTTTCATAAGCGGAGCTTTTTTTTAGCGCAAGCCTTTTTTCCATATAGGAGCCTATTCCCTGTTCGTAAAGTATGAGCGGAACTTGGTATATCGACTGAACATCGTACGAGTTGAATATCGCTTCGCGCGGCACGCTAGAGAAAAGGGAAAGCTTCTGAATTGAAGACTCATCGATCGGTCTACTGCTTCTTGCGATTATCACGTCTGGTTGAATTCCGATTCTTCTTAACTCCTGAACACTGTGCTGAGCTGGTTTTGTTTTTATTTCGCCAGTGACGCTCAACGTCGGAAGAAGAGGTACATGCACAAACACGGTGTTTTCATATCCCTCTTCGATTCTCAGTTGTCTTATCGCTTCAAGAAATGGAAGGCTTTCTATGTCGCCCACCGTACCACCTATTTCAACAAGCTGTATGTCGCACCCAGACCTTTGCGCGTTGAGTCTTAAAAGCGACTTTATTTCGTCGACCACGTGTGGTATTATTTGCACCGTTTGTCCGAGATACTCTCCCTTTCTTTCTTTTTCTATCACCCTTTTGTAAACAAGCCCTGTGGTGATGTTCGCATTCCTGTCAAGCTGAATGTCAAGAAACCTTTCGTAATGCCCGAGATCTAAGTCTGTCTCACCCCCGTCTTCTGTCACAAACACTTCACCGTGCTGATAGGGGTTCATCGTACCAGCGTCTACGTTCACGTAAGGGTCCATTTTTGCGGCGTACACTTTATACCCCATAGACTGTAGAATCTTGCCTATCGAAGACACGATAATGCCCTTTCCTACGCTACTCATAACACCGCCCGTCACAAACACAAATTTCAAGCGTAACACCCTAACAACCCTTTAGTAGCGATGCACACACTTTTAAACATGATGAAATTAAGAATGCGCGCGCACACGCTTACAAACTGCGTAAAGCTCGCTACTTCTCTCTCTCGTGGCGGGTAGCCTTTCGATTTTGACCTCTTCAAAGGTTTTGATGAGCTCTTTTTGAAATTCGTAAAACTCGTCTGACATAAATAGCTTTACCACGAAATTGCCTGTGCCCAACGTTCTTTGGGCGAGTTCAAGCGCCTTGTGCGCAAGCTCATAGTGCCTTGCCATGTCCACACTCCTTATTCCTGTAAAGGAAGGTGCAAGGTCCGAAGCCACCAAGTCAACCTTTACACCGATTGAGCTTATGAGTCTCTCCAAATCGGTGTTCAGAATGTCCGCTTTGATGAACACCAAGTTGTTGTGCGGCTTTATTCGCAACTCATCCTTGTCTATCGCAAAAACAAGTCCTTCTTCGCCCACTCTTTCAAGCTCGTAGCTCACCCAGCCACCAGGGGATGAGCCAAGGTCGATCACCTTGTACCCTCTTTTTAAAAGAGCGTGTTTTGAGTCGAGTTCACGAAGTTTGAAATAAGCGCGACTTGGTTTGTTCATGCTTTTTGCCAGTCTGTAGTATTTGTCGCGACCGTACCTGCGTATCCAAGACATTCTTTTTAACACGCGATTAAGAGCGAATTAAACCCTACGCCTTTTCAAAGTTTTCGATACGCGTTTTTTACGAACCTCAACCTTTCCGTTACACGAAACAAACCATTCAAAAAGAAATTCACACGTCACAGGGTCGTGTTTTGCGCCGGCGTTACATTCAAAGAAAAACTGACACTTAAAGCAAGGTGTGCCAAATTCGGGGTGTTCTTCGACAAGTCTGTTCCACCTTTGCTCTAGCAGTTTCTCATCGAACACGACACGCTCCAAGGGAAAATACGCTAAATAGTCTTCAACCTCGATATTCGGCAAAGTTCAACAAAATATATAACAACAATGTTGTCAATAAGCCTTACGTAAGTTTTTGGATTTTTCTGCGACGTCTACGACAAATAGCTGACTTCCCACGTATTTTTCTGGGTCAATACCTCGCGCAAGCTTTACCGCGCAGTAGGGTCTTGTCACAGGACCAAACACGTCGTCGATTTTTCCGACAACAAAACCCGTTGCGTCAACCACGTAGCCTTTCGGCAAAAGCTGTTCGCTACACCTTAAAATTAGCCTTTTTGTGACTGGTGAAACGTGCAAAACCTTACCCAGTTTTTTCAACTTTTGTTTTCTCCCTTAAACTCCTTATGCTTTTTGCGATTTCTAAAAGCGCTTTTTTCTTAGGAACGCCAACAATCTCCACCGCCCCTTCGTCTTTCCACCACACCGCTGGATGCTTTGCGCTCTCTAGCAACGCGTATTTGTACCCAAGTTCGTCACACGCGCTTTTTACTTCCGCCAAAGTTGGGTTTTTCAAAGCCAAGTTTTTTGCCACTCTACGCACTTTTCGACTGAGCTCAGAGTCAAAGTAAGCCACGTAAATTCTTCTTCCTTCACGATTTATCAGATTGCTTCATCTCCTCCTTCTGCACGAGCACACCGTTCACACCGCCGTGTTGCCCTGGTCTTGAAGTGATTCGCACGAGCCCGAGCTCAGTTTTTACAAGCGTTCCTCGGGTTAAGATGCCGCGCCTTGCATACTCTAAATTCGCGGGCGTTCGCTCAACCCCTAAAATTTTTGCCTTAACCACTTTGCCGGCTTCTAGCGCGACATTCACAAAACTAGCCTTTACGACTTTGATCTTAAAGTTACCACCCCTTCCCCTCACTTTTTTGACCACAAATTGTTCGCTCACCGTGGTCGCGGTAAAGGGTCCACCAAGCTCGTATTTTCTCTTACCTCTGTGCTCGCCTTTTATTCCACCTGTAATAAGCCTGTTGTCGTTACCCTGAAAGTAGCTCATAGATTAGGTTCGTCATCTTGCGTAATTAAGTTTTTCGAGGGTTTTAGGATGGTGTCCGAATAAGGCTTAAACGTGGTGGGCACCACGGTTCGGAATCGGTGAGCGACCGTGGCGTCTACCACGAATTCTTCAGGGATTTAAACTTAAGAGGAATAAGAATTCGAACTCAAACTGGTCGCCGTGCTACTCTACGCCTTCGGGTTGAGCCTCAGGAAGACCTCTGGCTTCTTCTGGGTGCTCTCTGAACCCCTCTCTAATTGTTCAGGATTGGGCAAAAAAGGTTGAGGCGAAACTCAGCTTCAAGGCGACACCGAGCTGGCACTTCATCATCGCGGTTGATGAGAGTGTGGTGAAGTGTGGTGGCAGAGCAATCTACGTTTGGGTGGAAGTGGACGCCTGTACGAGGCAGCCCGTTTGGTTCGGCGTCTCATTAACCCGGACTATGGAGAACGCGCTCAGTGCGCAGGCTGAGGAGGTGGTGTCTCGGAGACCCTGTTCACGGATAGAGGCCCGTGCTACCGTGAGGCTGTAGTCCGAGCCGGGTTCCACAACCACGTGCACCAGACCTTTGGGTAGCTCGGTTGAGTCTTCGGACACCTAAAAGACACGGGTGTTCTATAATAACATCAACCCCAACACTCTTTGGGCCAATCGTAGACGTCCTCGAACATGCACTGGTACATTGAGTGGAGGTGACGCGGATGCTTATCCGGACAGGATCGGCTTTAGCGTAAGCTGGGCGTTCTTATTGCTTTTTGTCTTGCCACACTTTTTGCTTTTTCATAACCCGCATCCGCGTGTCTTACAACTCCTAACCCTGGGTCGATTGTGAGCACCCTTAAAGCCCTTTCGCCCATTTCTTCCGTGCCGTCAAGAACGAGGCCAAAACCTGCGTGAATTGAGTAGCCAATTCCAACACCTCCACCGTGATGAAACGCCACCCAAGTGGCACCAGCCACGGCGTTTCCGAGTGCGTTCAAAACCGGCCAGTCACCTATTGCGTCACTACCATCTAGCATTCCTTCCGTTTCTCGATATGGCGAAGCAACACTGCCACAGTCCAAATGGTCTCTTCCAACCCATATAGGTCCTTCAAGCTCCCCGTTTTTCACAAGCTGGTTTATCCTCAAACCGAACGCTGCCCTTTCGCCGTAACCAAGCCAGCAAACCCTGCTTGGCAAACCTTGAAACTTTACAAATTTAGAAGCGTTGCTGATCCACCTTACAAGCTTTGCGTTTTTTGAAAACATGGAAACTATTTCTTCGTCCAATCGCGCGATGTCCTTTTCGCTACCAACAAGGCTTGACCAGCGGAATGGTCCTCTTCCTTCTTCAAAAAGAGGCCTCATAAACACCATTTGACCTGGTATTTCAAAGGCGGTGGTCACACCAGCGTCATACGCCGCCTTTCTTATGTTGTTACCATAGTCAAACACAATTGCGCCTTTTTTCAAAAAGTGTAACATCGCCTCAACGTGTCTTTTCACAGTCAATTGAGCAAGTTCCAAGTATCTTCGCTGGTCTTTTTCCCTGAGCGTCTGCGCTTCTTCGAAGCTCATACCAGCTGGTATATATCCATTAAGAAGATCGTGCGCCGCCGTTTGATCGGTCACGATGTCCGGAAGAACATCATGTTCTGCTACGTACCAGTAGAAATCAGCGGCGTTCGAAAGAACGCCTATGCTAAGCGGCTCTCCTCTGTCTTTTGCGCTGAGCGCCATGCTCAGCGCCTTTTCAAAGTTGTCGGTCCAAGTGTCGAGATATCCCTGTTCGATTTTTCTTTTGATCTGCGCAAGATTTACTTCTGAAACCAGCGCAACCCCTCCGTGCATCTTTATCGCTAAGGGCTGTGCCGCACCCATTTCGCCCAAACCAGCAGTCAAAACGAGTCTTCTCGTGAGCGTTCCTCCAAATTTCTGCTCCGCTATTGCACCAAACTCCTCATAAGTTCCTTGAAGAATTCCTTGGGAACCAATATAAGCCCAGCTACCCGCAGTCATTTGACCGTACATCGTAAGTCCCTTTCTTTCAAGCTCTCTAAAGTAATCCCAGTCGGCCCATTTTGGAACGAGCATCGCATTGCTCATTAGCACTCGTGGAGCGTGTTTCCAAGTTGTGAACACCGCAACGGGTTTTCCGCTTTGAATAAATAGCGTGTCGTCCTCGCGCATTGTGAGAAGCGTTTCCACTATGTTTTCAAAACACTCCCAGTTTCTTGCGGCCTTACCAGAGCCTCCGTAAACAATCAGGTTTTTCGGGTCCTTTGCGACCTGAGGGTCGAGCACATGAAAGAGCATGCGCAACGCGCCTTCTATTTGCCAGTTGGCACAGTGTAGCTCTTTTCCCTTTATCGCTTTGACGCTCCTTGTGCTTGGATCGTAGTAACCTTTATCGATTAGTGTTTGTATCGCTTTTGACACGCTATTTTGTGAGCGCACACACTTAAAAAGTTTGGCAAAACTTATCATGCACCAGAAAGAAAAAACTTTGGGACGAATTTGCAATCTCTTAGAAAAATCTTTTATCCGCCTACGATCGGCCTTTTCCTCTACGTTTTATTCATTCTTACGCTACTTGTGCTTCTTCCGCTTTTGCTAATAGGCGCGACCAAGCTGGTTTTTGCGAACTTGGGATTTAGTTTCACCGACGCGCTACTGATAATCGTGCTGAGCTTGCTTGGTAGCACGGTGAACATTCCTCTTTTTAAGATAAAGACGCGCGAACCAGTGCTAAAAATAGACTACTACACCTTTTTTGGTGTCACCTACCCGATACCAACGGTGATCAACGCTCAAGCCGAAACGCTCGTTGCGATCAACGTGGGGGGTGCGCTCATTCCTGTGATACTTTCGCTTTATCTGTGGTATCACTTTTACGTGTACACGCTACGCATCGTGTTAGCGGTGTTGTTAGTAAGCGTGATCGTAAACAGGCTTGCAAAACCGGTTAAAGGAATGGGAATTGTCGTCCCAGCGTTTATTCCTCCGATACTTGCGGCGCTTTTTTCTCTTTTGCTTTCACTCGGAAAGCCAGAGCTTGCGTTCAGCCTTGCGTATATAAGCGGCTCACTAGGTACGCTCATAGGCGCTGACCTTCTTAACCTAAAGAAACTCGGTGAATTGAGCGCAAAGATTGTGAGTATAGGGGGCGCTGGCACGTTCGACGGCGTGTTTATGTCGGGGCTACTTGCGGTTGTGCTTCTTGTGATATTTGGGTTTACACCTTGATTTCCACGGAAAGCTCCTTGCCATCCGAAAACTCCACTTCGTTTGCTCTTATCACCGCCTTTATCACGTGTTTTTGCGTCTTAACCTCTTCTAAATCGGGTGGCAAACTCACCATGAGCTTGTTCAGTGGCTGGCTTAAAGGAATTCTTTGTGCCACCTTTACCCTTCTTGCTTCTTTTATCACTTTGATCGTCATCTCACCAAGCTCCGCACTTTTTTGGTCAAAGCGCACTTCTTGTGGGTCAGGCCATGTGGCTTCGTGAATGCTTATAAGAGTTCTCTTAAAGAAACGCTGGTAAATCTCTTCAGCAAGGTGTGGCATAACCGGTGCAAGAAGCCTTAAGGCGCACCAAGCCACTTTGTTCAGAGTGAAGACAGCCGCATCATCTTGTTTTTCGCTCGCAAGTCTGAACTTTATCGCTTCAAGATATTCATCACAAAAGTCGTGCCAGAAGAAATCGTAAAACTTTGACAGCCCTTCAGAAAACTCATAACGATCGAAAGACCGCGTCACACTTTCGATCGTGGTTTTGAGTTCGCTCAGTATCCAGTGGTCGACCGGTGAAAGCTCGATGTTGTCAGACACGTCACGTACATAAGGAGCGGTGAATCTGTAAGCCGACCAAATCTTTTGCATAAAAAGCTTACCCTTTCTTACGAGCTCATGGGCGTATTCGAAATCAAAGCCTATCGGAAAGGTGAGTAACGTGTACCTTAAAGAATCAGCGCCGTACTGCGAAATCACCTGCCTTACCAGTGCAGCACCGCCCAAAGACTTGGACATCTTTCTTCCCTCTAAGTCTAAAACCCAGCCGTGAACAACGGCAGCCTTAAACGGTGGCTTTCCAGCAATCGCGTTACATCTAAAGATTGTGTAAAAAAGCCAGGTTCGTATGATCTCTTGGCCTTGAAGCCTTATTGAGGCGGGATAGGCTTGTTCAAAAAGCGCTTTATCACCGTTAAAGTAACCCGCTACAAATAACGGCGTTATGCTAGAGTCTATCCACCCGTCACACACGTCGGTTAGTGGTTCCAAATCATAAGAAGAGCAATTTACACACTTATTAAAAGGTGGGGGTTGCTTTCTTGGATCAAACGGCAAAAGCTCCTTTGGGACTGGCAAAAGCGCGTTACAAGCCTTGCAGTGGTAAAAAGGTAATGGTGTGCCAAAAACCCTTTGTCTTGAAACAATCCAGTCCCACTCTATGCTGGATAACCAGTCCTTTAGCTTGTTCCTCATAAACTCGGGATAAAACAGCATGTTGTCCGCGATTTCTCTGATCTTGTCCAAAGACTGTTTAAGGCGTATCATAACTTGGGTTTTTTCAAGAAATTCCAAGGGGGAGCGACAGTCTGAGCGTTCCGCGTGAATGAGAACCTTATGCTTTATCGCTCTTTCATCTAAAAGAAGACCGTCATTCTTGAGTTTTTGAACTATTGTCTCCCTTGCGCTTTTTACGCTTTTACCATAAAGAAACTCTGGCTTCGTGAATCTTCCTTTTTCGTCTATTATCTGCTCAGAACCCAAGGCGTGCCTTTTGATCCACTTGATGTCCATTTCATCGCCATAACTACACACCATGACCGCACCAGTGCCGAACTCTTTGTCAACGTCTTCGTCTTGAATTATTGGCACGCTCTTTTGCGTGTAAGGAACACGCACCTTTTTTCCCACGAAACGCGTGTACCTTTCGTCTTTCGGATTTACAGCGATAGCTTGGCATGCGGGAATTAGCTCGGGTCTTGTTGTGGCTATGCTTATGCAACCACTCTCTTCAAGTTCGAACTTCACCGTGTAAAGAAAACCGTCTTCTTCTTGATATCCAGTTTCAGCCTGTGCGATCGCGGTTTCGCATTTGGGACACCAAATCACAGGGAATGTGTCAAGATAAACATAACCCTTTTCGTACATGTCTATCAAAGACAGCTGAACCGCTTTAAGATAGCTTTCTGTGTGCGTGGAGTACTCAAAACCCTCCCAGTCTGGCCTGTAACCCAGTCTTATCATGTCGGCTTTCATGATCGAGATCATCTTGAGCGTCCACTCTACACAACTTTTTTCAAAAAGCTCTCTGTTGTTTCTTGAGATGCCCAGTTTGTTTTCAACCTTTAATTCGGTGGGCAAACCATGTGTGTCCCATCCTTGGGGTATAAGAACATCGTACCCTCTCATGCGTTTGTAACGCGCTATCGTGTCGGCTATGCTCACCCAGTAACCCTGTCCCACGTGCAAATCTCCGCTAGTAAATGGTGGGGGAGTGTCTATAAAGAAGATCGGTCTTCCATCTCTTTTTAGTTTGTACACTCTTTCGTACACTTCTTTGCTCAACCAAAACTCTTCCCATTTTGGTTCTTGCGCGTTTGGGTCGTAGTTTTTCGGAATGCTTTCGTGAGACAATTTCCAACCAGACAAACCGTAACACCTCAACAAAAGGCTTGCGGAAGCTTAGAAGATCTCCCCGCCACTTCTTGCTATTTCCGAGCCTTCCTCTAACAATTTTCTTGCCAAATCCATGCACTTTTCTTTTTTTCGTGCGTGCTCTGTCATGTATTTTTCAACAAGCTCCGCAAGCTGCGCTTTACACTCTCCACAAAGCCTTTTGCCACTCACGCACTCCACCCTGACAACTTCAAGCTCGGCGTCGCTTTCGAGAAAGTGATCCCTGTAGTACTCATACACCACGCATTTATCTGGCTCACCGCCAAGTCGTCTTTGCTCTTCGGCGGTTGCCCTTCCTCCAGTAAGCGCATTCATGATTTTTTTTCTTGCAACCGCAGGATCTTCGTTCAATGTTAGAACGCTCATCGGGTCTCGTTTTGACATTTTCTGCGTTCCTTGTAAGGAGCGCACTAGTTTGTGAAACACAGCGCTTGGTTCGATGAATCCAAATTCGTCGCTGTATCTTTTTGCGAGATCACGCGTAAGCCTGATGTGTGGGTCTTGATCTACGCCTACGGGAACGACGACAGGCTTTGGACCGCCGAACACTTTTAATTGTGGAAGAAGAATGTCCCCCGCTTGCACAAGCGCCGAAAAGTAAAGCCCAAAAGGTCTTTCGCCGTAGATCGCGTGCATCATGTTTGTGGTCACAGCCTTAGAAAACACGGATGCGAGATTCATAACTCTTTTTTCCTCACTTTGCTTGTACACGTAAACCCTTTCTGGTTTAAGTCCTATTGCGAGTATATCCGCGACGTTGCTCACCGCAAGCTCGTGTGACTGCGAAAACTTTATACCGTTGTCGCAATAAGCCTCAACATCAGCTACAGCATAAAACACGCGAGATTTGTTTGACAGCGACTGAAAGTAAACCATCGCCTCAGCGGTGGTTTTTGTTCCTAAATGGAAAACTCCTGTGGGTTTTATACCAGACATCACCGCGTACTCGCTGCCATTTGAAACCGCGTCCAAAACTTTTGTCAAGTCTCTGTGCCCAAACCACATTCCTCTTCTTAAAAGCCTGTGAGTAACAGGAAATTTGTCTAGGATCTTTGACACAGGCTCGATTCCGAACAACTCAAAAAGCCTAGAGTAATCGGCTATATCCGATGAACCCCAAGGATCGATGATTGTTTCGCTCAATTTACACTCTTTCATTGTGTGCTAAGCTTTATCTTTTATTACGAACGTGTGCTTTAAAACTACTTTTATCCCTTTTTTCTTTGGTGGGATGTGCGCACTCTCAAGGGCTGATACGTGATGATGCTCCCTTTTGCGAACACCGTGTTTAATAATAAGGGGTTTGTTTTTACTTAATAAGATGCCAGAGCTTTCCGAAATAGACTACCAAATTTTAAAGGAGCTACAAATTAATGCGAGGATTAGCAAAAAAGAGCTAGCGCGTAAGCTTGGAGTTTCACCAGTCACCGTTTCTTCACACATAGACAAACTGGAAAAACTTGGTGTGATTCAGCAGTATGTCACGATACTTAACCCAGATTTCTTTGGGCTTACGATAGAAGCCGCAATCGAGGTGAGTGTACAAGGAGGCTATATCGTGGAAATAGAAGAAGAGCTCGCAAGGAATCCGAATGTTTACGCGGTGTACGACGTAACTGGTGAAACAGACGTGCTACTTCTTGCAAGGTTTAAGTCGCGCGAAGAATTGAGTTCGTTTGTGAAAGCGGTTTTGAGCAACCCACATGTTTTGAGGACAAACACCAGGCTCATTCTTTCGACGATAAAAAGAAGCCTTGCGATACCGCTAGACGACAAAATCACAAATCAGAAAGTAGCTCCCTGACCACCTTATTTGTCAAAACCGGGTCTGCCTTGCCTTTCGTTTTTTTCATGACCTGTCCGATTAAGTAGTTCACCGCTTCTGCGTCTTTTTTTGCATCTTCTACAGCTTTTGGATTCTCTTTAAAAACTTCTTTTGCTATCTCTCTTATCACTTGCTCATCTGCGATTCGAGTCAAACCCAGCCTTTTCACAATTTGTGATGGAGGCTCAGCGGTTTCGCACACTTCTACCAAAACCCTTTTTGCGAGCTTGCTACTCAGCGTCCCGTCTTCCATAAGTTTGAGAAGCTCCGCCAAATGCACGGGTCTTAAAGGAAGCTCTTTTAGCTGCGCTTTTCTTTCGTTGAGTTGCCGAAGGACCTCTACAATAACCCAGTTTGCCACGATTTTGGGCTTTGGATAAAACTTAAGCGTTTCTTCGAAAAAGTCTGCCAAAGATTTTTCCATTACCAAAACGCTGGCATCGTATTTCGAAAGCGAGTAATTCTCTACAAACCTTTTTACTCTTGCGTCTGGTAACTCTGGCATATTTGAAAACACTTCGTTCAAAAAGTCCTGAGAAAGAATAACAGGGGGTATGTCTGGTTCAGGAAAGTATCTATAGTCCTGTTCTTCTTCCTTTGCGCGAGACGGAACGCTCACCCCTTTAGCTTCAAGCCAGTGACGAGTCTCTCTTTGAACTACACCTCCTTCTTCAAGAATTTTTGTTTGCCTTAAAATTTCGTAGTCTATCGCCTTTTCCACTTCTTTATAAGACGATATGTTTTTCACTTCGACCCTGTTACCGCCGTTGACAGAGATGTTCGCATCTGCCCTCATCGCCCCTTCGAGCGAAGTGTCGCAAACGTCTAAGTGCTCCAGCACGCTTCTTAGCTTGTTTATGAACGCGCGCGCTTCTTTTGAAGTTTTCATGTCTGGTTCTGTGACTATCTCCAAAAGCCCCATTCCAGCCCTGTTATAGTCAACGAGCACGTACGGTGACGAGCCCAATCCGAAGGGATGCTCAAGCCTGCCAGGGTCTTCTTCGATTTGAATTCTGCGTATTCTTATTTCAACGGTTTTTCCGTCAACATCAACAACCATTCGACCGTTCATTGCAATCGGAATTCCGCCCGCTTTGTCGTACTGGGAGATTTGAAAGTTCTTTGTCATGTCTGGATAAAAGTAGTTCTTTCTCACAAAGTTAAAGCGAGTGTTTATCGAGCAATTCAGCGCTTTTGCAACCATAAGCGCGTGTCTCACAGCTTCTCGATTGAGCACAGGAAGCGAACCGGGTAGCCCCAAGCAAACAGGACACACGTTTGAGTTTGGTGGCAAACCTTGGTAGTTAGTGCTACAACTACAAAACAGTTTGGTTTTGAGTCTGTTGAGCTGTACGTGCACTTCTAGTCCTATTTTTGGTTGATAAACGAGTGCCAATTCAATTCACCTACCACTTGAGAAGGCAACCTTCTGACGCCACAATCCAACGCCACTCGGATGGGTTGTTTTAGAACAAAAGGTATATACCGCGCAATGTCTCTTGCAACCAAGTGCTCGCCTTTGAGTTTTTGTGCGAGCGAACCGGCAAGACCAAGGGTGTAAGCGCCAATCGACGCCGCATCAATTGGTTTCAAACCCTTAGAAAGAAAACCTGCGACCACGCCTGTGAGCAAATCGCCAGTTCCTGCAACCGCCATTGCTGGCACACCAGATGCGCTCAGTCGAAGGTCAAGCCCGTCTGAAATCACGTCCACGTAACCTTTGAGTAAAATCGTACAACGGACGTTTTTTGCGGCTTGAATCACGCTTTCCACCCTTTTTCCAAGTTCAAGTGGTGGAGTACTACTAATATGCGCGAACTCTCCAGCGTGTGGTGTGACAATAAGGGAGCCAGCTGGTTTCCACCCCTGTTTTAAAAGCTCTCCCACACATTTTATCGCATCTGCGTCAGCGACCACTGGTATCCGTTTTTTAAACGCGCCATCCACAATAAGCCTTACCCTCTCCACAATCTTTTCGTCAAAATCAAGACCTGGACCAATCGCAAGTGACTTTGCCTTCTCTAGCAATTTAAGCGCTTTCCCAACCCCTGTTTCGTCAAGAAAACTTGAGGAGTACTCGGAACAAATTAGCTCTGGAAGCACAACTCTTGCAGCTTCCACCGTTTCCCTTGTGGAAACCAAGTAAACCAGGTCAACTCCCGACCTAAAGCAACCCAAGCATGTCAGAATTGCCGCACCCGTGTATTGTGAAGAGCCTGCGACAACGAGCACTTTCCCGCTATCGCCTTTTTTTGAAAGCGCGTCACGCTTAGGAATTTTTGTGAGCAAATCCCCTGGACCCACAAAAAGCTGGGCTTCGAGCGGGATGCCAATTTTTGCGACGATCACTTCAGATTCCCTTTCGACCACTTTTAAGCACGGTTTGCGTGCGTGCATCGTCACAACGAGATGAGGTTTGACATAAAACTCTGTCGGATCTGAAGAGTCTGGGTCTAAACCAGTTGGCAGGTCTATCGAAACCTTTTTTGCGTTTGCCAGATTAATCTTTTCCACGGCTTCTTTATACGGCTGTAAAAGCTTGCCTTTGAAACCTGTGCCTAAAAGCGCGTCCACTACGATATCCGCTCGTAAGTCTTCTCCTTGGTATTTCGAAATCGCAATTGAGTTTAGATTGTTTGTCACCTTCCAATGCAATCTTGCGGCTTCGTTCTTGTTTTCTTCTGGGTCTACCACCCACTTAATCTCCACTTGGTAGCCTAAGCAAGAAAGGTGTCTTGCGGCAACATAACCATCTCCCGCTTTTCCACCACTACCTGTAAGGATCACCACTTTACCTTGAAACCTTTTTGCAATCTCTTGGGCCACGCTTTTTCCTGCGTTTTCCATAAGTAAAAAACTGGTCACACCCAACGCTTCTGAGTTAAGCTCCAACCTGCGCATTTCTATTGAGCTCAGTTCGTCCAAACTATTCTACCCCAAGGCTCAACTATTCTTTTCTTAATAAACGCACTCTTTTCAAGCGCCGAGGCGAGTGTAAAAAGCTTGTCGTCTCTTCCATAAGGCGCGATCGCCTGAACGCCTACTGGTAGAAGCTCACCGTCATGCTGTACTATTTTTACTGGTAAGTTAAGAGCTGGAAGACCAGCAAGATTCACTGGCACTGTGTGTATGTCGCTCAAGTACATCATGAGTGGATCTTGAAGTTTCTCCCCCAGCCTGAAGGGGGGTGTGGGCGAGGTTGGGGTTAGCAAAACATCAAATTGTTTAAATGCCTCTTTGAACTCTTCTGAAATGAGCGACCTAAACCTTGCCGCTTTTTCGTAAAACATCTCGTAGTAACCAGCGCTAAGCGAATACGCACCAAGCAGTATTCTGCGTTTGACCTCTAAACCGAACAGGCTCCTCACTTTTGAAAATTCCACATTCCACTCTTCTTCAAAGCTTGTGTGCTCGCCGTACCTTACACCGTCAAATCTCGCCAAATTGCTCGACGCTTCACTCATTGCGATCAAATAGTAAGCCGCCAAAGAAAATGGGATGTGCTTGATGCTCACTTCTTCCACACTCGCACCTAGCCTTTCAAGATAAGATGAACAGTCTCTCAATGCGTCTTGCACTGACACGTCGACTCCTTCGGCAAGCGTTTCCTTCACTATTCCTATTTTCCAATTTTCAATCGAATTTCCCATACAAGAAAAGAGGTCCCAACCAAAGTTTTGAGTCGTTCCGTCACGTGTATCAGCGCCTGATATAACGGAGTACACAAGAGCAAGATCCTTTACGCTTCTTGCAAAAACGCCTATTTGCTCTAAGCTATTCGAGTAAGCGATCAAACCGTAACGACTCACTGCGCCATAGGTTGGCTTTAAACCGAAAACGCCTGTAAAAGCCGCTGGCAACCTTACAGAGCCACCAGTGTCTGTACCAAGCGCCACCGGGGAAAGACCAGAGGCCACGGCGACAGCGCTACCGCCACTAGAGCCTCCTGGAACACGCGTGCAAGACCAAGGATTGTGGGTTGGACCGTAAGCGCTGTTCTCCGTGCTACTACCCATTGCGAATTCATCGGTGTTGGTAATACCGATTATGATCGCACCAGCTTTCTTTAGTCTTTCTACGACGGTTGCGTCATAGGGTGCTATATATCCACGTAAAATTTTGCTACCACAGGTGATCTGATAATCCTTTACCGATATCACGTCCTTGACCGCTATAGGCACGCCTGCAAGCGGCATTTTTTCTCCTTGCCTTTTTCTCACATCGACTTGTGACGCTTGCGATAAAGCGCTTGCTTCGTTTGTGTACACAAACGCATTAAGAGCGGGATTGATTTTTGATATCCTTTCCAAGAAAAAAGACACCACGTCCTTTGCGCTAATTTCCTCTTGTAAAACCTTTGCCGCTAGCTCGTGCGCGTCTAAAATGTGTATCGACAAAATTCGCACCACGCTAAATTCTAGGCGCTTTGATGAAACCCTTTTCAGAAATTGCGTTACGGAGCGCGTCGCTTTGCGATAATCCACTTCTTGGTTCATCTTCTCTTAGCGCGTTCACTTTTGTAGTTGGCGTGTACGAAGGCTCGTAGTTCTTAAGCTCTTCAAGCCTGTTGAGCTGTTCGAAATACTCCACAATTTGCGCCAAGTCTTTTGCAATCTTTTCAACTTCTTCTTTCGTAAGTTGAATTCTTAGTTGCGCCGCAAGCTTAAGCACAGTGCTTTCATTGATCATGAATAGAATTGACAAAAGAGGCTTTAAATGCCTAACGACTCTTAGAAAGCAACGCAGCGGTTAGTAGAGGAAGTGTTATTGTCGCATCACCGAGTACGGTGGTGTGTAGCGCCTTTGGTTTCAGCTTGTTCCAGCTTATGGCTTCTTTGGTGCGCGCGCCGCTTAGGCTTCCGTCATACTCCGTTGCTGTAGTAAGATAAACCGCGTAATCCAACCCACCCTTAAACTGGTTCCACCAAATTGTGTGGTGCTTGCTTATACCCCCTCCGATCACAAGCGCCCCCGTTCGTTTGGCTTCGAAAACAACGCCAGACAACTCGGACAAGTCCTTAAGAGGATCGATCGCAAATTCGTGAGTTTGAGAATAGGTGAAAACGTGTGTGCCCACTGCGCCGTCAACAAAACCAGGCACGTAAACGCTTGAGCGAGTTGTGTGCGCGGCCTTGAGCACGCTGTTTTTGTCGTTCGGAAGTTTTTCCGCTAGTTTTTCCACCAACTCCCTAACTCCCCACTTTTTCTTTATTTTTGAACATTCTTCAAGCACCGAATGAACAAACTTTTCTGTAAGAACACCGTAATCTTGAGAATCAAGAAAGATGTTTCCAAGCCTGCTTACTCCAATCGACCTAAGCTTTGAGTCGTCCGCGTCAAACGAGCCAAATGCGTATTTTGCGCCGAGCGCTCTCGCTATGTCATGATCGAGTGTGCCACACGTTGTTATCAGCACTTTGAACTTTCCAGTGGCAACGAGCTGAGCAATGACTCCCCGAAGCCCGGTGGCAATCAAATCCGCCGTAAACGAAAGAAAGTTAACGCTATCTTTGTCGTTACACATCGCCTCTAGTATTTCCAGTGCTTCAGCAAGGTTTCGTGAACCAAATCCGCCCATTTTTGAGTACTGCTCAAAAAGCTCTAGAACGCTCATTCCCGCTTTAACACTAGCGTCTTCCACTTTTTTTGCAAGAACCTTATTCTTTAATTCCGCTTTAGTGGGCATGAGCATAACATAACTTATTAATTATTAAAGTTTCCAAAAACTCAAAGCTACAAAGACGAGCGCTTGGTTTTGTAGGCGCGCTTTACCACTCTAAAAAAGCGTTTTGTGCAGGTAAAACTGTTTATGTGTACAAAAACAGGTTACGCTTGGCGTGTTTCGCACTCTACCCTCGCAAGCGTGGGACCTTAGTAGTGCGCAACTTCTACGCAAGTGTTATATTAACGATAAGATTTAGCCAAAAAGCATGAAATTGCTCTATAAGGCTCTTCCAGAAAAGCTCGAATTCGTTTTTTACATGACGGTGGTTTTTCTCACAAGAATAGTTGTGAGCGTCCCCCTTCTTATACCAACTCATTTTACACCACAAACAACAAAACTTTTTGGTGTGACCGTGCCTTCGTATTTCGTTGAGCACGGAACGTATTTCGGATGGATCGCCACGATAAACATGCTTCAAAGAGAGTTTGGCGTGTTCAAAGTTTGGACACCATACCCTCCACTTTACTCTGTTTTTATTTACGCGCTCTTTTTGGTAGCGCGTAACAACTTTAACGTAGCATGGGACTTGTGGTTTCTGTTAAACGCGCTTTCAGACTGTGGAACCGCCACGTTACTTTGGAAAATCGTTTACACAAACTGGGCTAAAAAAATTGGATTTGAAGGTGCGTATTATGCACTGCAACTTTACTCAGTTTCTCCCTTACCCATTTTTTACGTTCTTTCCGCAAGTGTTTACGACCCGCAAATAGTGTTTCTCTTTGTCTTGGGGTATTATCTACTCAAAAGAAGTAAATTTGTAGCTTCGGCTTTCGTGTGTGCTTTGGGCGCTTCGCTTAAGCTTTTCCCAGCATTGATTTTTCTTGCTTTGCTCGCTTCAAAGGAGAAACGAAAACTTCTGTTTACGATTTACTTTGTTGTTTTTGTTTTGCTACTGAACCTTCCTTTTTACGTTATTAGCCCAAGCTTTTTTCTGTCCCCATTTTACTGGCAAGCTGGAAGGCCCCCTTGGTCTTCGATCTACGGACTTGTTCTTGGGGACTCAATCGGTGCTTATCAAATAAGCTCCCCGATTTACGCTGACCTTTCACCGCCAGTAATACCAGTAAAGTGGGACTACTATGTTTTAGGTATAGTGCCAAGCCCAAGCGTTCTTGTTAAACCACTTGCGCCACAGCCTGAGAGGCCGTACAGCGCTGTGCCACAAATCGCCGAGATTCTTGTGCTTGGCATCACTTTCGCGTTGCTGTCAAAGCGTAAAAGTGCGTTTGAAAATTCGTTACTTTCAATCACCTCGGCCTTTTTCTTGATAAGCCCTGGATGGTCCCCTGAGTTCTTTCTTTACGAACTACCCATTCTTGCGATAGCGCTAAATCCAGAAAGTTACTTTAAAACTAGCGTGTTTGCCCAAATTCTTCTTCTTGTGGAATATCCGATTTCTCTTTTCGTTTTGCCTCCGGTTGTTAACATCCAAATTTTCTGGACGGCTGTAATACTACAGGACGCGTTGTTCGGTTATTTATGGCTAAAACCTTTCATACACCATACGGAGAGTTTATAATGTCATCATCGTCTTTTTCGCCTTGGTCTTTCTCTGGTAGCTTCAGGCTGGATTTTGGTATCATTTGTTCTTTCAAACTGCTGTTTGCGTAAATCTGCGTGCCTGTTCGTAGCGCTATCGCTATCGAATCAGACGGTCTTGCGTCTACCTTGATTAGCCTATCCGCCTTTAAATCCCGCAGATAAAGCGTTGCGATATAAGTGTTTTTTATGATGCCGTCTATCGTGACCTTTTCAAGCTCGACATGAAGCTCATCCAAAAGGTTCACGATAAGATCGTGTGTAATCGGGCGTTCCGTCTTTATTCCTTCAAGCGCCAACTGAATTGACATAGCCTCATTAGGTCCAGTAAACTACCCCGCCCTCACGGACGGGGCTTTGGGGTTTCCAGTGGGCTTCACGGCGCACCTTCATTTCCCCTTCAGGGTGTTTACTTACCCCCGACCCGTACCTCTCGTTAAGGCAC